>Ga0222650_1000390_pt1 | contig 35716 bp, 31 predicted proteins | sample AntAcemetagen367_FD_179820 | JGI IMG/M metagenome (GOLD analysis project Ga0222650, IMG submission 179820) | Saline water microbial communities from Ace Lake, Antarctica - #367 | ecosystem: Environmental > Aquatic > Non-marine Saline and Alkaline > Saline | place: Antarctica: Ace Lake... | reverse complement strand
GGAAGGTTCTTCGTAGCCGAGTTCTTCAACGGCGGCGACGAGGTTCTCGGGGAGGCCGAGTTCGGAGAAAGTTTTCTTAGACAAAGCGACAGAATCAAGGGTTCAACCACCCGTTCCTGCACTGATAGAAAATGGACGTGGTGGACGCAGAAGCTACGCCCGAAATCAAAAAGGGAAAGCCAAACCTCCTTTCGAACTATTTCTCGACTGACAGGCCGGTTCCGGACTCGACCCGACTTTGAGCCTCTGGAGAGGTTTCGCGAGAAGGCTGGCGAGTCGTGCGACGGCGTGCCTTGAGCAATCCGGCGATTTCTTTCTGAAGCATTTTCAGGTCGAAAGGTTTCGTGAGAAAAACGTCGGTTCCTGCCTGAATCGCCTCGCGCCGCATTTCTTCATCAGGATTGCCGGAAGCCGTGATGATCGGCACCGTGGCGGTCGACGAGTCGAGGTGGCGGATCTGCTCAATGAGAGTGATCCCGTCCATCACGGGCATCTCAACATCGGTGATGACGAGGTCGGGCTGGATTGCCTTTTCGCGCAGCAGATTAAGAGCTTCGATGCCATTCGTGGCTTCGAAGACAGCGTATCCCGCGTTTTTGAGGAATTTCCCGAGGAGGATCCTGTTGGGCAACATGTCATCGATAACGAGGACGGTGAAGCAGTTGGCTGGAGGAAGAACCGGGGGAATCGAGTGATGAGTGTGAATGGACATTCGACTTTCCATGATACCTTATCGAATTGTTAAGAGTTACAAGTATTTAAAGTATCTGTATTACTTTGAACAATATTGTTCAAAGGTTTTCTTCTTTTATTCAGCAAGCCGAGCCGGCCTGATCGCTGAATATCACTCTAACCCTCTCGAATTGAGCGAGTTAATGTCGAGGAGAATTCTCCTAGAGTTTCGGTAGCCCCGGAGGGCGTTCCGAAAGCCGCCTGAACTCTGATTCCTCGTAGGGAGTGGACATTTCCTCTTCCGTGATGCCTCCCACGACAGAAACATCGCCGAAATCGCTGGATTTGAGTTCCGGGCGATTCCCGTTCTTCTCGAAATACTTCGCCTGGCGCACGGGATCGCCATCAATGCTGACGACGGTGTATTTGTACCGCTGCGGTCCCGTCATGTGAAGGATGTGAAGCTGGTTCTGCCGATCAATCGAGTAGGTCGGCTTTCGGAGCGACATGTAATCTCCGATCGGATAAGTCTTGTAGACCACGCCGGAGTCGCTGTCTTTGAGCCGAAAGTAAAGCGCTTTGCTTCTCGCCCCATGATAATAGGTCATCAGTGAAAACTCCCGATACGAGCCGGCTTGAGGGTGGCCTTGAGGGACGCCGACGATTTGACTCCAGATCGGTTGCCCTTCGGTCACCTGAATATTGAGGGTCTGGGATTGAAAGTCGCGATTGATCTGGGGAAAAGAAACGTTCGCCTTCACTCGATACTGACCCACGGTCGACATGGGATAATAGCGATTGATCGTCACTTTGTGTTCGTAGGTCTGCCCTGAAGAGAGGACGATGGGCCGCTCGTTGAGCTGGTTCCGCACCGGGATGATAAGGTTGCCACGACCGTCGGTGACAGTGAAATCGAGCCAGCTCATCCCGCCTGAATCGCCGAAAATAAGATCCTGACCGGCACGGTTCACGAGTTTGAGCGTTCCTGTGATCGGTTCATGAGCGACAAAAAGAGTGCGGTCCAACTTCAGCTCGACCTGAATCTGCGCGTTTGCGCTGTGCGACAGCAGGAGGACAAACGTCAGAGAGAGAAAATTTAGAATCGATTTCATTGCCCGTAATTCACCGCGACCACCCCGAAAAGAGAACACTGCGAGATTAGCGGCTGGAAATCAATGCCAAACTGAAATCAGCAAAATGGCGAAATTAGTTAGAATAACCAAATATTTAATTGAAATAAGATTTTAGTTTTTCTAAAATGACGGCATAATTCTGCTTAATCTTGCCGATACGGCTTGTGAGGATGAAATCCGGTATTCGCGCCATTTTAGTGTTCGCCTTTCTTGGGGGTCTTTTTTTGACCGGCATGTTGGGAACCTCAACCTCAATGACTTTCGTCTGGCCGGGGTATCTCATGATCGGGATCGCAGGGATTCTTTCGATCGGTGCTTTGTTCCAGCATGTGTCCTTTTCGCTGCCGAAATGGACGACGATTTCCGTTTTTTTCCTCGTTTTTTATCTCCTGTCGAGGGCCGCTGATTCTCCGGTCGCCTATTTTGCGAGGGAGGATGCCATGATGATCATCGCCTGCTTCATTGCTTACGCCGGGCTGATTTCGCTCTGTTCCCCGGCGCGATGGAGGAAATGTGTGGCCCTGGCCTTTGCCGCTCTGGTGATCGTGAACTTGGGGTTTGCCGCGCTTCAGATGACGGTGGATCCTGCGATCTGGCTCCTCCCTGGCTATGGACGGACCATGACAGGCGCGATGGGTGGCCTCTTTAATCAGCCTGATCATTTCGCCATTTTCCTGGCTGCGCTTGTTCCTCTTTGGCTTTCGATGGGGATTCAGGGGCGCGAAAGTCGTGTCTTCCGCTTTTTCTGGATGAGTCTGGCCGCGCTTTCGGTCCTCTTTCTTGCGATCTCGGGCAGTGCCGCCGGTTGGATCACTTTAGGAGCGGGAGTGATTTGTTTCGCCTGCTTGACCGCCCGCCTCGTCTGGCCGCGCCTCAAGATCCCAGTGCGGCGACTCGCGGTGGCCGCTTTTACCGTGTTAATCGCCTCCTTTTTCTTATTTGGGTTTTTCGGTGGCGGGGCTGTCCCGGGCAAATTGGGGCACGGCTTGTTTTCCAGCGGAGAGGGTGGACTTTTCTCGCTTTGGGAAACCGGGCTGAAGCAGGCCGCCGAGTCCCCGATCATTGGAACCGGGAGTCGTTCGTCTCAAATTTACGGTCGCCTTTTCCGGACCGAAGATCTCGGCGTGGGCGCGACGGAGCCGGAGTTTGTTCACAATGAGTTCATGCAGATGCTCGGCGACTACGGGGCGATCGGCTTGGTTCTTGTCCTTTGTCTTCTAGGCGTCCATTTGGCAAAAGGTCTCCGCTTTTTGAACTCCTTTCGCTGGATCAAGCCGGCAAAAGGGGAACTCATTCCGCGATCAAATCATCTCGCTCTCGCCACTGGAGCGGTTTCTGCGTTGATGGCGCTGTCTACGGCCGCGACTTTTGATTTTGTCTTTCATCTTCCCGTGATTGCGATCCTTGCCACGGTGCTTCTTGCGATCCTCGCGGTTCCTGACCCGATGGCGCAGGTGGAAAAGAACGAAGAGGAAACTCCGTTGATTCCCGGGGGAACTCTTCTCTTCGGGGTCCGGGCGGTAGGTTTCGGCGGCGGTCTCGTCCTCGCCGCTCTCGGGGCCATATTTGTGCAAAGTGAGTATCACTACGAAATGGCACGCAAAGGATTCGAGAACGGTGGAAAAACTTTTCAGCAGTATCGCCACCTTCAAAATGCGCGAAATCTTGACCCGAAGAATCCGTATGTGCAGACCTTGAGTGCCCATGCTCAGGTCAGAAGCATCACTCTTGAGATGCCGGCGATGGAACGGAAACAGGCTCTCGAGAAGGCTGATCTTTACTTCTCACGGGCGGAGCAGCTTTACCCGCAGGATGTCTTTGCTGCGATCGGGCACGTCGCGGTTCTCGATGAACTCGGAAAGCAACAACGCGCCCGCGAACGGCTCAGGGTTTCCCGCCAGTGGGCACCTCTCTATGGCAATCTCATGCTCGCCGAGGCGGAACACTATTTGAGAAACGGTCAGGTCGGCCTCGCGAAGGAAACCTACACCGAGTCCTTGCAGGCATCGGCTTTTCGCAATGAAGCGGCGGCTCAGGAGGGGCTGCGGACGATTTCGGAGTGGAAGTTGATCGCTCAGCAAAACGGCATTCCGATGGAAGCTCTCGATTCCGGCAGTCCTGATGATGGAATCCGCCGCGTCCTCCCAGATGCAAGGGTCGAGGAACGTGCGGTTGCCGGTCAGGTCGAAGCACCCTGAGGTTTTTCCTCACCCGCGCGACGACAAGATCACGGGCTCGCCTTCGCCGGGAGCAACGACCCGGTCATCGATCTCATGATCCGTGATCGCATTTCTCAAACGAATCATCGGCTCAGAGCGGTGCTCGTTGCTGATCGGAAAAGTGGCGTGATGCATCGGGATCATGCGCCGCGCCCCGAGATCGAGGAAAGCCTGCACCGCTTCCTCAGGATTCATGTGAACTTCGCGACCACTGGGGCAGTCATAAGCTCCGATGGGGAGCAGGGCGGTATCAATCTGATGGCGTTTCCCGATTTCTGAAAACCCGTCGAAGTAAGCGGAATCACCCGAGTGATAGACGCTGTGCTCCGGCGTGTTGATCACGTAGCCGCCGAAGCCCTTGTGAGTGTCGGTCAAATAGCGGGCCCCCCAATGATGGGCGGGGGTGAAATGGATCTCGGAATCTTTGTAGGTCATCGATTCCCAGTCCGACATCTCATACAGGGAATAGTAAGGGAGCCGCTTCATGACTCTTCCGACGCCCTTCGGAACGATCACGGTCTGACTGCCATCCACGATCTGTTTCAGGGTGACGCGGCAGAGGTGGTCAAAGTGGGCGTGCGTGATGAGGATCAAATCGATCGGCGGAAGATGCTGAATATCGATCCCCGGATCCCGATGACGCTTCAGCGGTCCCATCCATTTGGCCCAGACCGGATCGATGAGCGCGTTGAAGCTCGCGGTGCGAACGAGAAAGCTGGCGTGACCGATCCAGACGACCTCGACCTCGTGCGGTTCGAGGGCGCGAAACGTCGGCGGCTCGACCGTGCCGGTCGCTTCCCGGCGTTGCATCATCGCCGGGAACAGGCTCCCGCTGAGATATTGATAATTCCGGAGCGCCCAGCCTTTCTGGGGGACGAGACCGACGCGACGCCCTTCGGTGCGGAAGCGTGAGCCAATTTTCTTTTTGGCCGTTCCGTTAGTCGAAGGAGAGGGAGGAGGTTGTTGGTTGTCTTCCGGCATGAGAAGGCAGTGAAGTAATCTAGGCAAAGCGGGACCTTGTGGCAATGAGATTAAAATCACTTTTACGCGTCCCAATCCGTGGTTTGGTGCGGTTCTCATGTTACTGAATCTCAACGAAGTCGAAGCGCGAACCCGGTCGCAGCTTTCCGGATGGAATGATGCGAGCCTGGATTTTGCCGTGATCGAAAAAGGCGGCTCGGGCCGGATTTTCATCCGCGCGAAGAATCTCGACCTCGGTGAATCGGTCATTGCGATGCACTACTCGGACGAGCGTTCGGACAACTTGCGCTTCGCCGATGTGACCGATTTTTTGAACCGGCATCGGATTCCGGCACCGAAGGTGATTGACCGCCGCCTCGCGGAAAATCTTCTCTGGGTCGAAGATCTCGGGGGAAAGGATCTCGGGGATTTGGCGACAGCGGATTGGGAGAAGGTGAGGCGGCCCGCTTACGAGTCCGCCCTCCGCGCCGTGTTTCAGCTCCATCGCATTGCCGAAAAAGCAGCCCCTTCAGACCTGCCGGAGCTGGAAATCTCGTTCGATGAGTCGCTCTACCGCTGGGAGCAGGAGTATTTCATTCATCAGTTCGTCGAGCGGTTTCTCCCTGCCGAAGTCGCTCCCGACCTCCTTGAAAATGAAGCGCTCAAGGGTCTCGCGAGCTCGCTGGCACGGTTACCCCGTACCTTGCTGCATCGGGATTTCCAAAGCACCAATGTCATGATGATCAGTGGCGAGGCTTTTCTGATCGACTACCAGGGTCTGCGCTGGGGACTGCCGGAGTATGATCTCGCGTCACTCGTCTACGACCCCTACACCGAATTCACCGGTGAAGAACGGGAGCATCTCGTGCGCTATTATTTCTCGCTTTGTCAGGAGGCAGATCCCGCTGCGAATTTCGCCGACTTCTCGGAGCGACTCACGAAGTGCGCGATGCAACGCCTCATGCAGGCACTCGGGGCCTATGGATTTCTCAGCGAAGTGAAAGGGAAGCGGGAATTCCTGGAGCATATTCCGACGGCGCAGGCACGTTTGAAGGAAATCGCTTCCTCGGAAGCGGGGTTGCCGGTGCTCGCCGAAGTTTTGCGTCACAACGCGTTAATGTGATCGAGCAAGTCGAGGAAGGGCACCTCGGCGAGAGCTCCGAACCGTTCATCGCGCTGGAGGCGGGCGCGCGTCGTTGCCGGGCTTGAGAGGCCGGAAAGAAAGCGCGCAATCTGCCGTGACTGGCGCAGGGCAGGGTGGCCTTCCTTTTTTGTCTGCTGGATAATTGCGGCCATCTCGAGATCGATTTCGACGCGGCGTGACTGCGGGAGGGAGCCGCCCGAGTGCGCTCCGCTACAGACGCCGCATTGACCGCAGGGTTCCATTTCGTCGCCGAAGTAGCGGACCAACTGTGACTGAAGGCACTCTCCTGATTCGCAGAGTTCGACGACGAGGCCGAGGCGCTCGATTTCCCCGGCTTCACTTGCTTCGAAGCGCTCCACAAGCATTTCCGTGAGCGAGGCCACGGTGTGATGCGTTTCGTTGGCGAGGGCGTAGGCGTGGCGCAGTCCCGCCGGCTGCAGGACGGCGTCGCCCATGTCGGCAAGGTAGTTGATCGCTTTTCTAACTCGTTCTTCCGACTCACCGAGAGCGTGGGCGGACTCGGCGATATCGAAGGTGTGCCACTTCCATCCTTTCTTCCCCGTTTCAAAAAGCTTTGTCAAAAAATGCTGACGTCCCGGCGTGTGACCGGCGAGGACTTCTTCAAACTTCCGGACGAGATGGACGCGGTAGCCCCCATAGAACGGCCCTTTCGGAATGATGACTTTTTCCAACTCCAGATAGGTCAGGGCCGTCGAAACCACCGAAGGTCGAATGTCTTTTGCAACCGAGAGGTCGTAGCGGGAAATCGAGAAGGAGTTTCCCTGGAGCATGACATGTTCGACAAGCGATTTCAGTGCCGTGCTTGAAGGTGTGTCGCCGAAGATAAAATTCTCGAGGACGGTGAGGTCATCGGCGCAGGCGAGAATGTTGCAGGTCGCGATCTCGCCATCGCGTCCCGCGCGCCCGGATTCCTGCACGTAGTTCTCCAGCGACTTGGGGAGGTTGTAATGATAGACATGGCGGATGTTGGATTTGTCGATCCCCATCCCGAAGGCAATTGTCGCGACGACAATCTCGATTGACCCTGACATGAACCCATCCTGCACTTCGGCGCGGTGCTCGTCTTTCATCCCCGCGTGATACGCCCGCGCATCGAGTCCCGCTTTCTTCAGGGTGCCCGCGACCCGTTCGGCGGTCTGTTGGAGCGTCACGTAGACAATTGAAGCTCCCGGTGTCTGGCTCGAAACTTTTTCGACGAGAAGCCTGTCGCGCTCCGACTCCGAACAGGGAAAGACCCCAAAGAGCAGGTTCGGGCGCGAGAATCCGGTCTGAATCTGTTCTGCCTCGGCGATGCTGAATCGCTCCCGGATCTGCCCCGCGACGCGGGGAGTTGCCGTCGCGGTGAGGGCGAGGACTCGCGGGATTTTCAGCGAGGCCGCCAGCTCCGCCAACTTCAGGTAGTCAGGTCGGAAATTGTGTCCCCACTCTGAGATGCAGTGCGCTTCATCGACCGCCATGAGATCAATCTGGCAGCGTCGGAGGCGCCGGATGAAGCCATCATTCCCGAGCCGCTCCGGAGCAACGTAGAGCAGCTTGAGCGTGCCATTGTCCATCGCGTCGTAGATTTGATTCACCTCGGCGCGCTCGAGGGTCGAGTCGAGCCGGGCCGCGAGAATGTTCTTCGCCTGAAGCGCCTCGCCCTGATCTTTCATCAGGGCGATGAGCGGGGAGACCACGAGGGTAAGGCCATCGAAAACGAGGGCGGGAAGTTGATAACAGAGGCTTTTACCGCCGCCGGTCGGGAAAAGCGCGAGCGCTGATTTTCCGGCAATGAGGGCATCGATGACCTCGACCTGGCCGGGTCGGAACTCGGAATGTCCGAAATGCTTTGGGAGGAGGTCGCGATAATCCATGCAATGGATTCATCCGCCGTAATCGATGGCTCTGCAAGCCGAGTCCTCGGGATCGATTTGCATTCAAGAGGGTTGAATGTGCGACCTAACCCTGTTAACCCATCGGGAGATGAGCGAAGTAAAATGTCGATGGGGGATTCTCGGGACTGCGGGAATTGCGCGAAAGAACTGGCAGGCAATCCGGAATTCAGGAAACGGGCAGCTCGTTGCGGTGGCAAGTCGCACCGAAGAGCGCGCCGCTGAATATATCGCAGAGAACCAGGCGCAGGTGCCCCATCTTCCCGCGCCGCGCGCCATCGCCGGTTACGAGGAAATGATCGCCGCCGACGATATCGACGCGATCTACATTCCCTTGCCGACCGGACTCCGTAAAGAGTTTGTCCTTAAAGCCGCCGCTGCGGGAAAGCACGTCCTCTGCGAAAAGCCCTGCGGGGCGAACGCGGCGGAGGTCGAGGAAATCGTCACCGCCTGTCAGGAGGCAGGCGTTCAGTTCATGGATGGCGTCATGTTCATGCATAGTGACCGTCTTCCCGCACTTCGTGCTGAGTTGGATCGAGGGGACGCCGTCGGCGAAATCAAGAGGATCGCCTCGCAGTTCAGTTTCATGGCCCCACCGGACTTTGACGGAAATATCCGCATGCACCCCGAACTTGAGCCGCTCGGCAGCCTCGGGGATCTCGGCTGGTATTGCATTCGCATGACGCTCTGGACCTTACATTACGAAATGCCGGTTTCTCTGAAGGCACGCATGATCCGCGAGTCAGGAGAGCCGGGGAGCCGCGACTCAGTCCCGATCACGATCTCCGCTGAGATAGTTTTTGCGAGCGGCGTGACGGCTTCTTTTTTCTGTAGTTTTGAAGCGGAGCATCAGCAGTGGATCAATCTCAGCGGGACGAAAGGTCACATCGCGATTCCGGATTTTGTGCTTCCCTATCATGGTCCTGAGATCGGGTTCGATGTCGAGCAGGCGCATTTTGAAACCGATGTCTGCCAGTTTCACATGGAGCGGCACCCTCGCCGTGTTTCCGTTCGCGAATACTCGGACAGCCACCCAACCTCGCAGGAGACGAAACTGTTCCGGAACTTTGGTGACCTCGTGCTCAGAGGGAAGCCTGATCCGAATTGGCCTGACATTTCACTAAAAACTCAGCAGGTTCTCGATGCCTGTCTCGAGTCGGCGCGGGATGGCGGAAAGGAAATTCACTTTTAATTGTCCACTATGATTGAAAACATCTTTCGGGGATTCATCGGGGTGGCAGTCCTCCTCGGGATTTGTTTCCTCCTCAGCAACGCCCGGAAGTCGATCAACTGGCGCCTCGTCGGGGGTGGCCTTCTCCTCCAGGGAACGCTCGCGATTTTGATTCTCGCGACGCCCTTTGGTGGATTTGTCGAATGGGTTTCGGGTGGTTTTGTGAGACTGTTAGGCTATTCCGATGTCGGGGCTGAGTTTATGTTTGGAAAGCTCATCGACGCGAGTCAGTTCGGCTTTGCCTTCAAAGTGTTACCGACGATTCTCTTTGTCGCCGCGCTCACTTCGCTCCTTTACTACCTCGGTGTCCTGCAATGGATCGTGGTCGGATTTGCCTGGGTCATGAAGCGCTTGATGCGTTTATCAGGGGCGGAAAGTCTCGCTGCGGCGGCAAACATCTTCGTCGGGCAGACGGAAGCGCCCCTTGTCGTGAAGCCCTACATCGTGGGGATGACCAAGTCGGAACTCATGGCGCTCATGACCGGGGGGATGGCAACAATCGCGGGGAGTGTCTTCGGTTTGTATGTTGTCACCCTCGGGGGAGGGGACATCGAAACTCAGGTCGCGGTCGCGAGGCAACTCCTCACCGCCTCAATGATGAATGCGCCCGCCGCCCTCCTCGTGGCGAAAATGTTAGTGCCGGAACAGGACGAGATTCGCGAAGAACTTTTTGTGCCACGCGAGAAGGCAGGCCGCAACGCCCTCGATGCGCTTGCCCGCGGCACGACTGAGGGCCTCAAACTCGCGCTCAACGTCGCCGCGATGTTGATTGTCTTCGTCGCTGTCATCGCCCTCTTCAACGGGATTCTCGGCTGGATCGGTGGCCTTGGCGGAGAAGCCGGGTGGCTCAATGGACTCGTCGCCAGCGCCAGTGGCGGGGTTTTCGATGAGTTGTCTTTTGAGGCCATTCTGGGATTTCTCTTTGCCCCCATTGCCGCCGCGATTGGAGCGGAGTGGAGTGATCTTCTCCAGATGGGTCAGCTCCTCGGAACCCGCATGGTCGCGAATGAATTTGTCGCTTATCTTCAGCTCGGCGAGTTGAGCGGTGCGGGGGCGCTCAATCCTAAGAGTGTCTTTCTCGCGACCTTCGCGCTCTGTGGTTTTGCCAACTTCAGCTCCATCGGAATTCAGATCGGTGGAATCGGGGCCCTCGCCGAAGAGCGCCGCAGTGACCTCGCCGCGCTTGGTTTCAAAGCGATGATCGGTGGCACGATCGCGAGCCTGATCACCGCGAGTATCGCCGGTATGTTCTTTCACCTTTCCCAATCATGAGGCCCCTTCTTTTCGCCGCTCTCCTTTTTCTCGCAACCTTCGTCACCGCGGACGAGTCGGCGCGACCGAACATCCTCATGATCGCGGTCGATGACCTCCGACCGATGCTTGGATGCTATGGCGACGAGCGGGTCCAAACGCCGAACATTGATCAGCTCGCGGAGCAATCGATGTTGTTTGAAAAGGCCTACTGCAACTATGCCAAGTGCGGCCTCTCCCGCTTGTCCCTCATGACCGGTCTGCGCCCCGCTTCCGTTGGGGTCTATGATCATGGCAACGATAACGTCGTCGCCTTTCGCGAGCGTCGCGCTGATGCCATCCCTATCTCGCGCTGGTTTCGGGATCAGGGATACGAGACCCGAAGCTTTGGCAAGATCGATCACGATGGCTGGGCCGTCCCCGAAGACTGGAGCGCTCCTCCAAGGCCGGGCCGCGAGGGGGAAATGCTCGAAATTTTTGACGAGGCAAATCCGGATGGCGAAACGATCATCGCGGATCGCCGGGCCTGCCCGGTGATGCAGTCGCCGGACGTGCCGGACGATCATTTTTTTGCCGGACGAATGACCAGCGAGGTGGCTGCTCTCCTCGCCGCTCGCGAGAAGGAAAAGCCGTTTTTCTACGCGGTGGGATTTCGTCGCCCGCACCTTCCTTTCGTTGCTCCGAAGAAGTATCGTGAACTTTACACCCCGGATGCTTCCTGGCTCGCGCCCAATCCGGACGCTCCGGTCGGCGTTCCGTTTTTCCCCTGGTTTAATTCCGATGGTTACGTCGGCATGGCGAAAGCGCTTGGCGAACCCATGCCAGACAAGATGACTCCGGAAGCGGCGATGGCTTTTAACGGATTTGAGATGCGGAGCTACCTTGGCGTTCCCTGCGAGGGGCCGCTTTCGGAGGACCTCCAGTTCGACCTGCTCGCGCACTACGCCGCCTGCATTTCCTACGTCGATGCCCAGATCGGGCGGCTCATGCAGCAGCTCGATGAAAGTGGTCTCCGCGAAAACACGATCATCATTTTCTGGTCTGACCACGGCTGGCATCTCGGCGAAATGGGAGCCTGGGGAAAAATGACCAACTACGAAATCGGAACCCGCGTTCCTTTTTTAATTTCCGCTCCGGGGAAAGCTCCGGGCCGCACGGAGTCGTTCGCCGAGCTCGTCGATGTCTACCCAACCTTGTGTGACCTCGCCGGAGTTGAAGTCCCATCGCACCTCGCAGGGGATGTTCTCACTCCCATCGTGGCAGATGCCAGGGCCTCCGTGAAATCCGAAGTCTTCCACAGCTACCAACGATACAAAGGCCGTTACTTCGGCCAGGCCGTGAAAAATCACGATTACCGCTACGTGCGTTGGACGAATAAAAAAGGCGGCGTCGAAGCTGAGGAGCTCTACGATCAAATGGCCGACCCAAACGAAACTCAGAATCTGGCCGCGGATTATCCGGAAGTGGCCAAAGAAATGGCTGCTCAGCTAGAGTAGCTGCGTTGTAAAGGCCGACTCAAGGCACTTTGAAATAGATTTTCTCACCCGGACGATTCGGGTTCGGGATTTGGACCCGGGTGCCTTGGGCCAGGGGTTCGCCGGTGGGGTTTCCTTCGCTGTTGTAGCGCTCGACGGAGATCGGCCCCAACTCAGGGTGAGCCGCAAGGGTCACGGTGAGCGGATCGATGAAGGTGGGTATTGCGTAAGGCATTTCATTGCCGGACGGTGGTGCCTTTTTTCGGGGTTCCGTTTCCTCAGCTGGGTCGGAAGGGAAGAGAGGCTCGTGATCCTCAATGGGTGGGTCGGATCCCGGTGTTTCGAGGGCAGGCACGTCGGTCACCGCAGGGACAGGTTCGCGAGGGAGCGTCCAGACCAGCGCCATGACCGCGACGACGCTGGCGAGGGTGACAATCCAGACCCACGGCCGGATGCCGAAAAATCCGCTTCGCGAGTCAGATTCGATCTTTGCCATGGGGTCGATCCTACCGGTTTCCAGAGTGGAAGTGAAGGATGATGAAAAGGAAAAGGAGGGACGGGAATGAGAGTGTGCCGGTGGAGTTTAGCGGGGTCTCATCAAACGGGTTGGGCAACCCATTCTACTTCCGGTTGAAAATTGGCGAATCGCCCGTAGCAGGTAACCCGCCCATTCGAATCCGAACTCCTCCCCCCTCATGCAAGAACTCACTCCTCAAGGTCAGGATATCATCAATGATATCGCACAGCGTTATAACCTGAGTTTCAACTCAGCCGTGGCGATGTTGGTGGCGGTGAATCGGGGTAACGGCTCAATGGCTCAGTTCAGTTGTCCGGAGCTGGGGAGCGGTCAGTGGATGCGCGGCGGGATGACGATGGTGAGCGATATGTTTAATCACGGGCTCAAGGCGACGGTGAATAATCTCTGTGGCGAACTCTCGAATGCACTGGCGAATAACCAGATGTTTCCCCCGGCGAAGCCAGGTTCCGGCGGCAACAACTGGTGGCCCGGCGATCTGGGGAATCCTTCGAGTAGCGGCGGGCAGAATAACGTCCGTTATGCCTACTTCCCTCAGGCGCGCCGACTTGCGGTTGAGCGGGACGGTCAGGTCTCACTCTTTGATACACAGAATCATCAGATCGGTGGCGTGAGCCAGCAGCAGGGCGGCGGAACTTCGCTCACCTTTTCGAGTCAGTTCGGGACGGTCTCCACGCTCGATCTCCCTCTGCTCTCCGGGCCGGCTCTTCAGGGCGAGGCACGTCCGACGAATTTTGCGGAAGCGCCCGCGCCTGCTGCTCCAGTTCAGGAGGTTCCTGCTCCCGCAGTGGCTTCACCGGCAGGAAATTCCGACGAGATCTTCGCGCTTCTTGAAAAGCTCGGGAGTTTGCACCAGAGCGGCATTCTCACCGATGAGGAGTTCGATGCGAAGAAGGCGGAGTTGCTGGCCCGGCTCTAAGGAAACGGCGACTTCCTCCTTTTCCTTTTCTGAGAGGCTCAGTGGAGAACAAAGGCGTGTCTCCCCGGTGCGAAAGCCCTGCTCGGCATAGTTCCCGATGCCGCTACTTTTCCAGCCCCAGCCTCTCCTTCAGTCCCGCCCGCCACTTCACGGTTTCGTCGTTCGCGGCATTGGCATTCGCTGAGATGTTCTTTTCGTAGAACTCGATGAGTTGCTTCATCAACTGCTCGCGCACCTCGAGCGAGAGCAACTCCGGCTGCGCGAAATGCTGCGGCTTCGGGCTCGCGTTCTGCGCGATGCATCGGTAAAGAAAAATTCGGTCGTAGCTGCTTTTGAGCGGAAGTCGTCCCAGCTCGCGGAACGATTCGCGGAGGACTTCCTGGGTCGCGTCGAACTTGCTGAGGAGATGCGCGATCTCGACGCCGTAGAGCCAGTCGGGACTGCGGTAGCGGTGCGTCGGATCGTAAATGCCGGCGGTCTCCCACGCGATGATGCCCATGGTCTGGCGGACGAGGCTGAGGAGGTAGGCATCCATCGCCTTCTTGCCGAGGTGCTTGCCGCCTTTCCAAATGATCTCGGATCCAGCGATCCATCCGGCGGCGAGGAGCGGGTTCGCGGTGAGGAGCATTTTGCTGCCCTGCCAGAGATAGCGCACCGGCTTCAGGTAGGGCTGGAGCTCTTCGTATTTTTTATAGACCGTGCTCGCCTTCCGGATGTTGTCGGACATCTTGCGGAGATTCATCTGCTTGACCTCGACGATGGGGAGCTCTTCGAGGAGGAGAATGATCTGGATCGAGGCACGGTTGAGTGCTTTGAGAAGGCTCTCAAGGTTCAGTTCGAGAAGAGGCCGGTCGGAGTCCGGTTGATAGACGCGGGCGATTGCTTCGGTGAAGCTGACGAGATCGAGGAGGAGTTGACGGCCTTCGAATTTTCCATCGGTCCAGTAGACGCCGCTGGAGAAACGCTGAAGCATCAAGTCGGCTTCGGAGTCGAGGAGGGCGGCAACCCTTTCGTCCATGACGGCATGATTTTCGTCGGCCCAGTCGATCGTCTGAAGCATTTGGTAGTCGGGGAACTCCATCCACTCGCCATAGGACATGAGGACTTTTTCCAGGTTGGCCCGCTTACTGTCGAGCCGGTTCGCTTCGTTTTTGAGCGCCTGACGGGCGACTTCGATGAGTTCGTCATCGCCGCGCTTCGGTTCTTCCGGCGCGCGCCAGAAAGTGATCACCATGAGGCCGGTTAAGCTCATGAGCCAGACGAGCCACTTCATCCAGTGTGGTTCGATCTGGGCAAAAAAGACTGCCACCGCGATCGTCGTGAATCCGAGTCCGGCGACGAGCCTGCCACCGCGACTGAGCTGTGAGCGCTTCAGGAGCGCGGGCGGTTTGGAAGGAGAGTCAGACATGAGTCCGCGTGGTCGAACGTGGGTCAGCTCTTGCCGGCTTCGCGATACAGTTTCGCCAATTGTAGGAGGAGGGGTTCGAGCTCCTCATAATAGGCGTTTTCGTCGAGGGAATCTTTTTCCCGCCGAAGCGTTTTCACGGCCCGTTCAAGTTTGTCACGTTCGGCGCGTTGTTCGGGGGTGAGGCGTCGTTCGAATTCATTTCTGACGAGCACCTTCTGGGAGGCGAGGTCGCCGTCAGGTTTCGCTTCTTTCGCGGCAAGCTGAATCGCGGTGGTGCCGTCGAACCATTCCATCCGCGATCCAAGGGTGTCACCGTTGTCGTCGATCATGGCATGCTCGGTCGCAAGACGGCCGGCATCTTCATAAAATTTGGCGGTTTCATGAGAGGCATAAAGAAAGCTTTCGAGAAGAGAGACTTGATTGTCGTTGTCGAGGTCGGCTTCGGTGAGTCCTCCCACGGCGGTTGAAAAGTAATTTCCGAAGCGCGTGTAGAAAACCTCGGCCTCGTTTTTCGTCGCCGTGATGATCGTGCGTTTCGGTGCGGAGAGGGTGCGGATGAATGACCCGCTCGATGAGGCGGTGTTGATCACGGCAAGATCTCCGGGGTAGCTTTTGACCCACGCGGCGAGATCTTTGTCGGTGAAATCCGGGCCGCGGAGATTGAACTTCACGGTCCGGCTGTCAAAGCTCCCGTGCCCGATGAGAACGATCCAAAGCTCCGGTGAGTTCGCCGTTGCAATGGCATCTTTCAAAAGATCATGATCCGTGGTCCCGGCGATCTCTTCCCCGGTTCCGATGAGGACAAACTCCGCCCCTCCAAGATCGGCCGCTTTTTTCCAGCGTTCTGCGGATTCCGCGAAGATTTTCTCGAAGGAATCGGTGCCACTCGTTCCGACCACGGTGATGATGCGGAGCGACGGCTCTTCCGCAGCGGCGGTGAGGCAGCAGGCAAAAGCGAGAAGAATGACGAAGAGACGAATCATGAGTTCCGGCAGGACAATAGACTCGACCAAGGCCCGGGAACACGCAAAATTTCGGCGCGTTTCCTGAGATCCCGCGCCGGAGTCAATGACGTAAGGTGAAACCGACAGGACAGGGGCATCGCAGGTCGGAAGGCTGACGCCGGCCGCTACCAGCAGGGAATCGGAGTGTAGCTGAACGTGTCAACGTTCAGACGTCGAATGGCCGGGGCGTTGCGGTCGGAATTCGACTCAATTTACTCGCCTACGTTTGGGGGAGGGTTCCCACTCTGATTCCCTGCTTTGGCTTTCCGGAGCCGATCAGAGAAAGCCGGGTCGAGATTCGAAGGTTCGTTTTTCTGATTGAAAATACTTTGCCCGAGATCTCCGAAGACGAGGTTGAGGCAGAGGAAGGCGATGCTTCCAAGAGCGAGGATGAGTACGGTCCAGAGGCATCGGTTGGCGGAAATTTCATCAATGACTCCCCACTGACAGAGGATTCCGGAGACAGTCGCCACGGCAAGGCAAAAGCAAAGCAACCAGAATACAAATGCCTTGATGGTTTGGTGAGGGAGGTAGCCTTTTGCGCTCATCGTTAAAATCGGATTCGCCTTTGATGAGAGTGTAGGGATTTCGATTCGGGGAGTCAATCCGGGTCGGGGAGGAAAAAAGGGGAGTGTTTCCTTTCTCACAAAACCCCCTGCCTCCGTCGCACGGCCCATTCGCCGATGAAGAACGCGAGTGCCAAAAGAAAGAGCCATGGAGTATGCCAGAGGGGATGCTGGCGGACTTCGGAAACGGGGAGGTCGAGTTTTTCGAGAAGGGCGGGGAGTTGATCGACCTCGGTCAGTTCGAGGAGCTTTCCGCCGGTGAGGTCTGCGATTTCCTGCAGCCGGGTGAGATTGGGCCCGAGGCGGGCGAATTCGTTGGCCTCGGGGTTGAGGGCACGGGCGACTTCGTCGCGTCCGATTTCGACGCCGTCTCCGTCGAGGACAGTCGCTTCGATGCGGTAGCCGCTGCTCTCTTCGGACGCGTAGTCGGCGGTGAACAGGCCCGGCTCGTCCAGGGATGGCTCGGCGGTGATGAGGGTGCTGTCGCCTTGGCGTTCGGTCACCTTGAGCAGGACGGTGGCGTTGTCCTGTGGTGCAAAGTTCTTTTCTCTGACGCGGACGGAAAGTTTTGTCAGGGGGATTCCGCCGGGATCGATTTCCTCTTTCTCGAGACTGACGCGAGCGGGGACTTCGGTGACGCCCCACCGCAGAAGTTGACGCCACGTTTTCCCGAGCGCTTCCTGCTGCTCGGCGTCTTTCATGCCCCATCGCCAGAAATCTCCGATCGTGACTGCCGCCGTCTTTCCCTCGCCGTAGCGTTGGGTCACGATCGCCGGGAGGGAGCGCTCTTCGCTATCGGTCACGGTCGCGAGGACGCTCGCACCGGGTTTGATCGCCCGGATTTGATTGATCGCAAAAAACGGCGTCATGTAGGCGAGGCGGTTGTATTCCTCTTCCTGGCTCGTCCGGAGCCGCATCCAGGATTCAAGCCAGCCTTCGCGCGTGAGATTAAAAGCGGCTTCAAGCGAGGGCGCCCCGCGTCCGGGGGTTTCGAGGTAAACGGGGAGAATGCTACCGATCGGAGTGTTTTCCCAACCGCCGGCCTGAAAGGATTCCTGACCTCCTAACATGATCACCGTTCCGCCGCGTCGCGCGACAAAACGATCCACGAGTTCCTGTTGTTCCCGCGTGAATTGCGTAGCCTCGACGTCGTCGAAAATGATGGCGCGGTAGTGGGGAAAGAGATCCTCTTCCGCTTTGGGAAATCCGTTTCTCAGCTCCTCCGGTCCGGAGGTGTTGAGACGGACGAAGACCGGCTCATCATAGCGCTGGGTTTCTTCAGGGATGTCGCTTTGAAAGCCCCGGAAAAGCGGGTTGCTGCTCTCGCCGGTGCGTCCGCGCCATTCGAACTTCGGTTCGCGCTTTGCGATGCGAATGAGGCCGACGAGGTCAATTTCAGCATCTTGTGAGAGAGCGCGGCGAAGAAATTTGTATTCCCAGTTGGGGCGACCGCTCACATAGAGAATCCGATAGGGCCCCGCGCCTTGGTTGACGATGACTTCCTGTGAGTTGTTTCGGTCGGTGAGTTCCGCCTTCGGCTCAGCGGCGGTGTCTTCAATTCTGACCCTGAGAAAAGAAACGCCGGGAGGAATCGCGGCGAGGCGCAGTCGAACCGGAAGTGATTGGTCTCCGATCTCTTTGGGGAAGACCACTTCCTTCCGTCCGAGTTCCTGATCGTTTTCATTACTAACGACCACAGCTGCGGTGGTGCCGGCCTGTCCGATCGAGCGCGCTGCGACGGTGAGGGAAACGCGGGCGTCTTCAAACGGGCTTGTCTCGACATCGATCTGACCGAGCGCGAGGTCGTGAGCGGCAGGGTTGAGTTTACCGATCAAGATCGGATAGACGGGTATGATTTCGTCGCTGCTTTCCTTCAGCCCTTTGAGCCATTCCTCCAGCGCGGCAGCATCAGTTGCGTTGCCGTCGGTGAGGACCACGGTCGCGGCGAGGGGGCGGTTCTGGAAGCGTTGCTTGATGCCGGTGAGGGCATTGCCGAGTTGAGAATTGGGGCGGTCAAACTCGAGGTCGTGAAAGTCAGTCGTGCGACGCAGGGTCCGGTCAAAGAGGAAGGTCTGGAGTCTGAAGGTGTCGGCGAGAGATTCGATCCAGGGAGGAAAGAGGACCGGATCTTCAGTCGTGACGGCTTCTTTCAATTGGGTGGACGAAAGCGCTTCGTCCGGTGAAAGCGGGATCGCGAGTCCCGATGAATTGTCGGCAAGAATAACGAGGTCGTTGGCGTTCTTTTTCGGCTGCTCTTCGAGATGGACGGGTTCCATCAACGCCAGTGAAAGAAGGAGGAGACCCACTGTTTTCAACGCGAGCGCGAACCATTTCGTCCCGCCGCGTAGCGGGGAATTTCGATAGCTCAAAAAGAGGACGAGAAGAGACCCGCCGCCGAGGGCAATCGCGACCCACGCCCATGACTCATTCGCGAACGCGATGGAGGCGAGTGGCGGGAGAGGGGACAGCATGGGGAAAAGATCGGGCATGGTCGGGACGGTGGAGCAGTCTGAGCGAATTAGTTGCCTGAACCAAGTTCTTCGTAGTAGCGCCGCACAAGATCGCGGAATTCTGAGGGGACCGGATCGCGATCAATCGGGGAGATTGGATTCTCCCGATTCAGTTTTGCGATCTCCTCGCTGAGACGCTGCCGCAATTCGATGAGTGGCTGGGTGATGCGTTGATCAATCGCGGCGGCTTCGGGTGGAAGATTATCACGACTGAAATCAACCCGCATCTCGCGGGCATCGTCAGCGACGCGGGCGGCCTGGTTCCGCAGGTCTTCCTGCGGGATCATCTCTTCGATGTTGCCGAGGCGGTCGCGAAATTCTTTGTAGCCTTCCCCGGTGATGGGACCGGGTTGGCGTTGTTCGGAGGGTTGGTTAAAAAAGAGCGGGCCTGCCGTTTTGGTGTTTCCGTCAGGGGGGCTGCTCCCGCGATCATCTCCGTTTTGACTGAGCGATCCGCCGCCGCCTGAACCGCTTTCGGCCATGCTTCCGCCGTCCGAGGGTTCGTTGCTTTCGCTTTCGCTTTCGCTTTCGCTTTCGCCCTGCCCTTTTCCTTTGCCCTTACCTTTCTCGCCGCCTTCTCCGGGCACTTCCGCATTCCCCTCGCCCGGAGTGGGTTGTCCGCCTTCAGCGAGAGAGCCCTCACCTTCACCCTTACCTTTTCCTTTGCCGGGTTGTTCACCTTGACCTTCGCCTTCTCCGGGAGTGTCGCCCTTGCCGGCCATCTTGCCCTTTTCCTCTCCTTTCCCTTTGCCCTGTCCGGGTTCTTCGCCGGGTTCTTCCCCATTTCCGGGTTTGCCTTCCCCTGGCTCGTTCGAGGCTTGCTGGCTTTCGCCGCCTTCTTCCTGTGGCTCGCCTTGACTCTCGCCCGGAATGGGCTGGCCCCCGGCTGGTGCTTCACCTTCACCTTCCCCTTCACCTTCGCGGGCTGGATTGGCTTCGTTCTGTGCGAGCTGCTGCGCTTCTTCTTTGCTTTCTTCGATGAGCCGGTCGAGTTCCGAGCGGGCGAGGCGGAGGGCGTCGCCTTCGTTGCCCAGGATTTTTTCGGCGGCAGCCTCGACGTTCTCCTTGAGTTCCTCGATTCCGCGGGTCGCCGCTTCCTGCGGTCCGATTGCCTGAGTCGGGCGGTTGTAAAAAGTGTAGTCGCGCGCCTCTTCGAGCGATTCCTGAACGCCGTTCATCATGGTGTTCCGGACCGCCTCGTAGAGCGAGTCTGAGAGAATCGGTTCGGATGACTCGGCTTGTTCACTGAGCGTTTTTATTTCTTCGATGATCTCGTTGAGTTCGTTCGCCTGATTGCTGATTTCTTGAGCGAGTTGGCTCCGCCGGAGTTGACTCTCAGTCGAGAGGGAGTCTTCGGCATCGGGCGCGGTGAGTTCGTCCATTGTCTCGCTGATGTTTTCCTGATTTTCGGCGAGGTCCCGCGCGCGCTGGCGCAGTCCGCGCAGTTCGTCGGAAAATTTACGGGAAGTTCGTTCGCGGAACTCTTCCTCCATCTGCTTGAGTTCCTCTTCGGCGCGGGTCGCGGAGTTGGCCGCGTCGGCGAGGTCGCCCTCCTCAAGTTTTTCGGCAGTGTCCTGAATGTTCTCGCGGGTCTCTTCGAGCTTCTCGCGTTCTTCGCTCATGTTGGCGCGGTTCTCGTCGGAGTCCATGCGCTCGGCGAGGTCGTCGACTTCGCGGAGGAGTTCCCGCTGTTCCTCCTGCAATCGCTTCAACTGACGCTCGATCTCGGCGCGCTCCTCACGGCTTGCATTCTGGAGTTGCTCCTCAAGTTCCTTGATTTTTTCGGCGATGGCCTCCTGCCGCCGCGCGAGTTCTTTGAGCCGGTTGAGGACCGCGAGGTTTTCTTTTTGCTCGGCAGTTTCCTGTTCCTGCATCGCCTCGGATTTCTCTTCGTATTTGAGTTCATTTTGCTTGAGCTCAAGGTTCATGTTCTGTTGCTCCTGCTGCGAGCCCTGCCCCTGACTCGGCTCTTTTGACATCGAGATTTCGGACTCGCGCTGACGCGCTTCGATGAGCTTCGCAAAAACGGCCCGGGCGGTTTGGTGAGCAGGGTCAATCATTTCACCTTTCCGCTCATTCGCCGCGAGGAGGAATTCCTGAGAAGCCTGCTGCATGAGCACCTTCGCGGCCTCGTAGATTTCTTTGAGCTCGGGATCCTCCGCCTTCGCGAGGACCGGTTCGACCATCGAAAGAACGACGAGCTGCGATTCCTGAACAACATCGAGGTCACCGGCGATCGATTCGAAAGGACGGTTTAGTTCGTGATAACGACGGAGTTTCCACGCGGCGTTGATGACATCTTTCTGGAGTTTGAGAAGCTCATTGGCGCCTCCCTGTTGCTCGCCGGGCTGTCCGGATTGTGGTTGGCCTTCGCGAATGATTTCTTCGAAGAAACGGACCTCCGCAAAAAACATATCGCTCGTGGTGCGACGGATCTTGCCTTCGCGGTCGAGGTCTTCAGCCCAAAAGTAGTAGGTGATGAGATCACGCGGGACAGCCTTGAGTGCCTCGACGTCGATGAAGGTGGCAAGCTCGTGAGTCTCTTCGCCGGAAAGCGCCTCTTCGGAGAGGACGATCTCAATTTCCTCTTCCCCTAACTGATACGCAAAACCGACCCGCTCGATCTGAACATCGTCCCAGGCCTCACCTTCGATGGGGAGTTCCTGGACGGCGGAAACCTCAAAGTCCCGTCCCGGAAAAGTGAGCTTCAGCTCGGGCGGCTCGTTGCGTTTCACATTCACCGTGATCCAGGGCGGCCGCTTGTTTCCCCGGTCCTGGGCATCGACGAGGTGGAGCCGGTAGCGCTGCGACTCAAGAGGGTTGTGTGTCGCCGTCAAGAGGGTTGGGTCGTCGGGGTCGGGGACGAGTGTGATCGAGGTCTCGTCCTCCCCGAAGAGCTCGGCGGCGGCGAGCGGTTTGTTGACCCGGATGCTCCAATCGACGCGGGAGTCTTCCATTACGGTGATTTTCTGCGTGTCGAGCTTTTGCTCCGGTTCACGATTCAGGTAGGCGGGCGGCGAGATGAGTGCGTCTGACTGAACGAGGACGGGGAACTCAAAGACCTCGATCGTGAACTCGTCTGAGGCTTTATCTTCGAAGCGGATTTCGTATTCGCTTTCGAGGATGACCTTGGGGAGAAGCGCTGAAAAAACGGTGTCGTCGAGACCAACGGTCATGGGGATCTTTTGCTCGCCGTCGGCATTGTTCACCACCAGCATCGCCGTGGCCGGTGCCCGATTGGGGAAGCTCGCTTCGATCACGAGTCGCGAACCTTTTTCAATTTCGACGTCGCCCGGCAAAACCGAAATGGTGAGGTCAGCGAGTTTTTTCGTGATCGGATTGAGCTCCCCGGGATCGACCTGAGTAATTCGTTTTGCGCCGGGAACCTGACCGAGGAGGAACCAGATCGAAAGGCAGAAGCCGATGACGGAAGCGAGCTGGCCCCAACCCGTGAGGGCGAGACGTTTTGCGGAAACCTGACGGGCCCACTGATGTTTCACGGCATGCTCTGAGACGTCGGCCATGAGGCGTCGCTGCAGGAAGGAGAGTTCTCCGCCGGGCTCGACTTTTTGATCCATCGCCGCGAGCAAAGCAGCCTGAAGATCGGGGTGACTTTCCTCAACCTGTTTCGCGAGAGTGCGGAGGTCGGGCTTTTTCCCGGCGCGGACGATGCCGATAATCGAGACGACCGAGAGCAGCGCCATCCACCCGAGGATCACGGGCCAGGACCACCAATCCGTCCAAATGGCGAGTCCGAGAAGGACGAGAAAACCGAGAGATCCGGCCACGAGAATTGCGATCGTGACGCGGCGTCGACGCAGTTGAATCTCGGCTTCGAGGACCGGATGCAGACATTTGGAAAGGAGAGTCTCGATCATGGTTTCCGCAGTGAATAGTTTACGTGACAGGAGCAGGGCTCGTGCCGTCTTCCTTCGCGGCGCGACGGCGGGTTTGAGGTGAGCCGGCGACCCACGACTCGATGATTAACAAAAGGAGGACGACAAGGATGATCCATTTCCAGAGTTTCTGATTGTCTTCTTTTTCAACTGACTCAAGGCGGGCGAGTTGCGTTTCGGTGAGTTCTTCTTTCGCGAGCTCCCCGGAGAGGTCGATCAGCGGGATGCCCCAGTCGGGGAAAACGGAGGCGGGGTCGAAGGATTCGGTGACGCCTTCATTGGGTGCAAGATTGACCGCTTTGAGCTGGGAACGCTCGTCCTCAGGAGTTTCGTAGAAGCCGGGTTTTTCGTAGTTGGTTTCGCCAACGTAGAGCGTCGCGACCGAGCGAATGCTGAATCCGGTGTGCTCAAAGATGGAAAAAAGAAGCGGAACAAACTTCGAGGAAAGGGCGAGCTGGCTTTCGGCCGGTTCCCACCCTGACAAGAAGAGAAAGGCAGCGCCTTTTCCAATGGCCTGTTCGATCAGGGCAGGGGATTCCCCGTCAAAGGTTGCGATCACTTTGGTGGCCGGACCCGGCTCAACCCCGGAGAGAAGACGATGTTTCCAGAAACGGACTTTCGTGAAATCACGAATCCGGGCACGGGCGAAAGGCTGGAGGACGGGGTGATCAAAGTCGAGATCAGCAAGAAGGGCGTAGTCTTTGCCTTCGGCCTCGCTCAGGGTCCAGCCCGCTTCACCGGTGAGGCTGGCGAGAGCATCGGGAGCGGACTTGGACGACGGGATCGCAATGACGAGGCCGCCCTCACGGGCAAAAGACTGCATCCGCGCCGAGGTTTCGGGAGACCAGGTTCCGGTCACGATGATAACCTCGTTTTCGGCGGCTTGTGTATCGGTCAGGGACTCAGTCGCGGCGACGATGGGTTCGAGCGTCGGGGTGGGCTGAAGGGCGCGGCGCAGATAGAAGAGCGGTGAGCCGGCTTCGTCGGAAATGCCTTCCTCCGCGAGAAGGAGCACTCGCAGGGGGCGCGCCTGCACGGGGGAGACGAAGATCTCGTTGTCAAAGGGATGGGCGTCTCCGGAGACTTCGAGAACTCCGCGGGCCGCTCCGGGGGGACGGGGCGCGGAGGTGAGGATGCGACTCGTGCCGGGAGCGACGGTCGTGGCGATCGCGGTGTCGGGGAATCCGCGCCATTGCATCGTCGCGGCGGCAGTGTCGGAGTCGGCGGCGTTGCGGATGCGAATCCGGTAGACCTCCTCTTCCTCGACATTGGCGCGGGCCGGAGTGGCAGCGAGGTTGAGCGAGAGATTGCCCGGGGCTTTTGTCGTGACCGGAACGGGATGGACGGAGACTTCTTCGGGCCAGGCTCCGGATTGGAGAAGATCGCGGGAGGCCCCTTCCTGAAAATCACTGATCACGATGAGCTCGCGCCGGCTCACCGGTTTGTTGGCATCTTCAGCGAGGAGGAGTTCGGCGCTTTCGACCATCGCCGCGCCGAGGTTGCTGCCGAGCCATCCTGCTTCGGCGGACAGTTCCTCGAAGGCGGCGGTGCGGGCATTTTTCCCGAGGGCTCCCCAGATCGCAAAATTGGCGGCGACATCGAGTGATTCGTCAAAAAAGGCCAGTGCAAGGTCATCGCTCCCTTTAAAACGGGCGATCTCGTCTTTCGCGGCTCGCGTCGCTTTTTCCCAGAGATCTTCGCGCTGCATTGAGGCGCTGCGGTCAATGAGGATCACGACCCGGGCGTGAGCATCCTTCTCACCGGGGAGGGAGAGGGATCGAAAAAACGGTCGGCAGAAGGCGAGCGCGAGGAGAATAATCGCGAGGCAACGGAGCGCGAGGAGAAGCCATCGGTCGAGCCGGGTCCGCCGGGTCAGTCGCTCCGGGGTCTTTTCGAGAAAGAGGTGAGAGCTGAAGCTGACATGTTCTTTCGGCGGACGTTTCCTCAAATGCAAAAGGATCGGCACAGCGATGGAGAGCGCACCGAGCAAGTAGAGAGGAAAGAGGAAACTCACAGCAGAGGGAAGATTGTCAGGTTTCGACGAATCGCGCGAGGACGTTTTCGCGGATCAGGGTTGATCGACGTGATCACTCGATTTGCCCGAAGGACGCGGGGAATCCTCGACGACTTCGGCCTCGATGTTAATAACCCTCGACGAGCCTGGTTTTTGGGGCGGAGCACCCACGGCATCGCCGACGACGGAAACTCTCCCACTGAGATAGCCTTTGGCGATGCCTTTGACGAGGTCCCGGACCGTCGGAATGAGCAGCGAGAATCCGATCGCGTCGGTGAGGAAACCGGGGGTGAGGAGAACCGCCCCGGCGATGAGGATGAGAAGACCGTCCATGACTTCTTCATGCGGGAGTCGGCCCTGTGAGATAGCCGATTGGTATTTAGTGAGGACTTTGAGCCCCTGGGATTTGGTGAGCCAGGCCCCCAGCACCGCCGTGATGACGATGATCGCAAGGGTGGTCGGGATGCCGATCTTCGAGCCCAAGATCAGAAAAATGCAGAGCTCGAGGACTGGAATCGTGATGAAAAGAATGAGGAGTCGGGCGAACATGGGTAATGTAAGTTACGGCTTAGACGGCGAAACCGTAGCGGGAGTTCAATGATCGTTTTTCGTTTCTTCGGGAATATCGCGGCAGTGCTTGAGGCGGTAGGCTCCATCGACGGGGAGAATCGTGCCTGTGATGTAGTCGGCTTCGTTCGAAGAGAGAAAGGCAGCGGCGTGTCCGATTTCCGTCGACAACCCGAGGCGACCCCAGGGGAGTTTCCGACCCTCAGCGGCCATGGTTTCATCGTCGTAATGCTGGCGCTCGCCCGGGGTGTCGATCCAGCCGGGCTCGATCGCGTTGACATTGATCTGATGCTCGCAAAGCTCGATCGCCATCGTTTGCATCATGGAATTGAGCCCTGCCTTGGCCGCACTGTAGGCGACGCAGCGGGCGTTGGGAATGCGGGCGAGGACACTGGAGATGAAGGTGATTTTCCCCGGCTTTGACTCGGAGACAAGGTGGCGGGCGACGAGTTGAGAAATGTGAAAGCTCCCGAGGAGGGCCGAGTTGAGAATGCCGGCAAAGTCTTCCGGGTCGTAATCGAGAAAGTCCGCGCGGCGGTTGTAGGCGGGCACACTCACGAGGATATCGACGGTGCCGAAGTGAGCGAGGCAGGCGTTTACTGTTGTCTCGCAGCCTTCACGGGAAAAAGCGTCGGCCTCGATGGGGAGACAATCGACCCCGAGCGATCTCAGCTTTTCAGCGGCCGGGGTCAGTTCTTCGCTGCCGGGGCGGTCTGCGATCGCGACGGAAGCGCCTTCTTTTGCAAGCGCCGTAGCACAACCGAGCCCGATGCCGCGTGCTCCTCCGGTGATGATGGCAGTTTTCCCCTTCAATTTCATGCGAGGTGACTCTAGCCAAAGGATGGGGGTGACGGAAGGCCTCAATCACGGGAATTCTGCTTTCGTTTTCGTGGGGGAGAAAAGGGAAGGGATCAGGAAAATGAAAAGAAGGGTGGGGCGATCCTTTCTTGACCGTCGGGACTTCTCTGGCGAGCGTGCCTCGTGAACGAAGAAAATTTGAAACAAATCGATGCGGCGATCCGCGATGTGCACGACTTCCCGAAGCCGGGGATTGTGTTTAAGGACATCACTCCGGTATTGGGGAACGGGGATCTTTTCCGGCTCACGACAGACTCCTTTGCCGAGACGCTCAAGGGCGGAGAGGTCAGCAAAGTGATCGGGATCGACGCCCGCGGCTTTATCTTCGGGGCCGCGCTCGCGGATCGGATTGGCGCGGGATTTGTCCCTGTCCGGAAGAAAGGAAAGCTTCCGTGGGAGACGACCGGCGTCGCTTACTCGCTCGAATACGGCGAAGCGCATGTCGAGATTCACAAAGATGCGATCAAGCCCGGCGAGCGGGTCATTCTTGTCGATGATCTCCTCGCGACCGGCGGCACGGCGGGGGCGGCAATCAAGCTGGTGAAAGAACTCGGCGGCGAGATCGTCTGTATGAGCTTCCTCATTGAACTCGCTTTTCTCGACGGGCGCAAAAATCTAGATTCCGATGTCCGGGTCGAGGCTTTGCTGACGTTTTGAGACCGTGGCCGGTTCGAAGGCCCCGATTATCATGAGCTACGAAAGCGACATCCTGCGCGACTGGTATCTGCTGTTTCACTTTGGAACGGCGGAAGAAATTCTGGAAGGCGTTGCCTTTGATCGAGCTAATCTTCCGGCACGATGCCTCGAATTCCCCGTGACCACGGTCGAGGCCGCAGGAATCACGGGCGAAATCGGGCGGGCGCTTGACCTGGGCTGCGCCGTCGGTCGCTCCAGTTTCGAGCTCTCTAAAGTGGCCCGTGAGGTAGTTGGAATCGACTTTTCGTCCAGCTTTGTGAAGGTGGCGGCTTCCGTGGGAAAAAGCGAAAACCCTGCCTACCGGCGTTACTTTGAAATGCACTTGAGCGACGAACTGGTCGCGAGATTGCCGGAAGGGAGCGAGCCGGAGCGGGTCACTTTCGAGCAGGGCGATGCGATGGACCTTCGCGAAGATCTGGGGTCTTTTGACTTTGTCCACGCTGCCAACCTTCTCTGTCGCCTCCCCGAGCCGAAACGGTTTCTGGATCGACTTCCTGATCTCGTGAATCCTGGGGGCAAACTCGTTATGGCGACGCCCGCGACCTGGATGGATGCCTACACGCCCCGGGCAAACTTTCCTCCGGGGCCAACGCTCGACTTTTTGAAAGATTATCTCGAAGCGACCTTTGAGTTTCAGGAGGTGAATGAACTGCCTTTCCTGATCCGTGAGCATCAGCGAAAACTGCAGCTCAGCACCGCGCAGACCTCAGTTTGGATCCGTCGCTGAATCCGTGTCTGATCCCGCAAATCAGGGTTCGACAGGGGGTCTTCCGTCACTACGATGGGGGTTCATGAAAAAACTACTCCCATATCTCACTTTGCTCGGCGCAGGAATTTTTCTCAGTGCCTGCGGTGAATCCACAGAAAGCGTTGCGGAAGCACAGCCCGAAGCCGCTGCGGAAGAAGGTTGGGTTTCCCTTTTTGACGGGGAAACGCTGAACGGCTGGAAGCCTTCGACGCTCGGTTCTGCGGAATACGCAGCCGTTGATGGCACCATCTATGGTAAAACCGTTGAGGGCAGCCCTAACTCGTTTCTTCTTAGCGAAGAGCAATACGGTGACTTCGAGCTCGAATTCGAAGTGAAGGTTCACGATAGCCTTAACTCAGGCTGCCAGATCCGTTCCCGTGAAAAAGACGAGGCTGATCTTGCGATTTCCGGCAAAGACGGAAAGCCCGCCAAGGATCTGAATCGTTTCTGGGGCCCTCAGGTTGAGCTCGAGTCATCACCCGGTCAGTCTGCCTACATTTATGGTGAGGCAACCGGGCGCGGCTGGATCTCGCAGGAGCCGTTAGACAAGGAGCACTCTCACGACTTCATGAAAAACGGTGAGTGGAACCAAATCCGTATCGTGGCCAAGGGGGATAACATCAAGACCTTCATTAATGGCAACGCGGTCGCTGATTTGACCGACGCCGGGATCTACGAGACGCATCCTAAAGGTCATATCGGCCTGCAGGTTCACGGAATTAAGAAGGGAACCGGCCCGTTCGATGTGGCCTGGAAAAATATCCGAATCAAGACTCTGTAAAAGCAATTGGCGGATTTAGGTGTAAAGAGGATTTATTTTCTTGCGGCACTCCCGCCGATTGACTAGAAATGACTTAGTGAGGGTGGTTGAGCTTCATTTCGAAGCTCACCAGCCTCATCTTAAGGAGGAGGGCCCCGGCACTGCGAAAGCAGTGCCGGGGTATTTTTTTGAGTTCGGAGGAGGCCGAACTCACCCAAGATTGTCGTCTCGGAAAAAGGCGTGACATCTTTTTTTAAAAATCGACCGCACAGAGGTTACGTCAGCCACTTGCGGAGAGGGCGAATTTCGACGAACCTTCTACTCAGCGCCGAGCGGTGCTTTTTTATGAGCGACATTGCGACCAACCGGAAAGCCCGACGGGATTTCCATATTTCCGAAAAATTTGAAGCCGGTCTCGAGTTGAAGGGCACCGAGGTGAAGTCGATTCGTGCCGGGAAGGTGAATATCGGAGAAGCCTACGCCAGTGCCTACAAAGGCGAAATGTGGCTCCATCAGTGCGACATCCGTCCCTACGAGCAGGCAAGCCATGAGTTTCATGTCCCGTTGCGGAACCGCCGCCTCTTGCTGCACAAGAAAGAAATCCGGCGCATGGAGGCGCTCACCGAACAGAAAGGGGCCACCGTGGTCCCGCTTCGCCTCTATTGGAAGAACGGTCGCGTCAAAATCGAGCTGGGTATCGGAAAAGGCAAAGATCAGCGGGATAAACGTCAGGATTTGAAGCAGGCCGCGCACAGTCGTGAGGTCGAGAGAGAACTGGCACGATATAATAAGTAGCCTCAGCTCATTTTGACTTTCGAGGAAGTCGGTTGACTGAGACGCCGTTTCCCGTTCATTCCCCAAACTTTATGGGATCTTCATTCGGAAAACTTTTTCAACTCTCAACCTGGGGAGAATCACACGGCGGCGGCGTCGGTGTCGTCGTCGATGGATGCCCTCCCATGATCCCGCTGACGGAGGAGGATATTCAAATCGATCTCGATCGTCGTCGTCCCGGTCAGAGTGAGGTCACGACTCCGCGCAAAGAAGCCGACGAGGCAGAAATCCTCTCAGGCACTTTTGAAGGACTCACCCTGGGGTCGCCGATCGCAGTGCTCGTGCGGAACAAAGACGCGCGCCCCGAAGCCTATTCGGAGATGAGCGAGAAATTCCGCCCCTCTCATGCCGATTACACCTATCAGGCAAAATACGGCATTCGGAATTGGCAGGGGGGAGGACGATCCAGCGCCCGCGAAACGATCGGCCGGGTCGCTGCTGCGGCGATTGCGAAAAAAGTGATCGCGCAGTGTTTCGCTCCGGATCTTGAGATTGTGCCTTTCGTCGAGTCTATCGGCACGATCCGCGCCAAGGTCGATACCGCGACGGTGACCCACGAGATGGTCGAATCGAATATTGTCCGGACCGGCGATCCAGATTCGGTCGAAGAGATGATCGCTAAGATCAAAGAAATTCGCGGCGATGGAAATTCCATTGGCGGTGTCGTCGGCTGTGTCATTCGGAATGTTCCGGTTGGCCTTGGGATGCCGGTGTTTGATCGGCTCGAAGCCGATCTCGCCAAGGCGATGTTGAGCCTCCCTGCGACGAAGGGATTTGAAGTGGGTTCCGGATTTGCCGGTACGGAGATGACGGGTCGCGATCACAATGATCCGTTTCGGATGGTGGACGGGAAAGTCCGCACGACGAGTAATCGCTCCGGTGGTGTTCAAGGCGGCATTTCCAATGGAGAAGACATCGTCTTCCGCGTCGCGTTTAAGCCGACGGCAACGATCATGAGCGGTCAGGACACGGTGACGACGGGTCTCGAAGACACCGAGCTAAAAGGGCGGGGCCGACACGATGCCTGCGTCCTCCCGCGCGCCGTCCCCATGGTCGAGGCGATGGCTGCTCTCGTCCTCGTCGATCACATGCTCCGTCAACGAGCGCTCATGGGCGATTCCGACCACTTCGATCATGGCTGATTATTTTCCGCTCTTCCTCGCCGCTCTCATTGTTCTCTTCACCTTCGTTTCGGCGATGAACAACGGGGTCGTGAAGTTGCTTTCTTCCGGACTGGCGGCCTTTGTCCTGTTCGTGATTCTCGTCGTGGGAATTCAATTTTTGCCGCACCTGGCTGAGACACTTCTCGATGTTGAACTGACCTGGAAGGCGACCCTCGGCGCGACCTGCGTCGTGGCCATTCTCGGCTACACGATTTCACGATTCATTTTCGGGTGGTTTTTTAGAAAGCTGCTCGGCCCTGACAGTTGGCTCCATTGGATGTCCGATGGCATTCCCGGCGGAGTCGTCTCCTTTATTCCTTCCCTCGTCATCGTGATCTTTCTTTTCAGCTGCACGAGGATCGCGGGGACGGTTTTGGAAATGAATCATCTCGCAACCCTCTGTCAGCCGCAGGTCACGACGACGACAACGAAGCTTCCCGCTTATCCGTTTGCGGCAAAGTGGAGAAACGGCATCGAAAGTATTCCGCTCCTTCCCGAATTGTTTGACCTGATCGATCCGTTTACGAATCGGTTAAACCGGAACGCCGCCGCCCTCGTCATGGTGGACCGTTCCATTCCCTTGAAGGCCTACTTCAAGACCTTGCCGGAGACGGTCGCTTTTATCGAAGCCCCCGGGCTATCTGAGCTGTCCTCCAACGACGCGATCCTGAAAATTTTGAAAGAGCAGGAGCGGTTATCCTTTGTTAATCACCCTGAGATCAAGGCATATGCCGAGTCTTTCCCGGCGCAACGGGAATTGAAACGTCTCAATCTCCAGCCGATTCTCGAAAGTTTTGTCGAATCAATAAAGCCCGTTCCCGCCGCCGTTCCGGCGCCGAGCGGCGACAATTGACCCCTATGTCCGAATCCCGTTACATTCCCTGCATCGGCCTCGAAGTTCACGTGCAGCTGAAGACCGAGAGCAAAATGTTCTGCTCCTGTGCTGTCAGCTTTGGTGAAGAGCCGAATTCTTTAACCTGTCCGACCTGCCTTGGGCTTCCCGGAGCACTCCCCGTCCTGAACGCCGGTGCGATTGAGCGAACGATTCTGACCGGACAATTGCTCGGTTGTGAAACGCCGCCTGTTGTGAAATGGGACCGGAAGAATTACTTCTATCCGGACATGCCGAAGAACTATCAGATCTCTCAGTTTGATCTGCCGCTTTGCATCGGAGGAGGAGTCCCGCTCTATGAGCTTGCCTATCCAAAGGATCATCAAAAATTGATCGAGAACCCGGGCAAAGTGGTCGAACTCACTCGCATCCATCTCGAAGAGGATGTCGCCAAATCAACGCACCACTCGAATTACACGACGATTGATTTTAACCGGGCGGGAACTCCGCTCATGGAGATCGTTTCAGAGCCGGATATCGACACCGCTGAGGAAGCGGTTGCCTATCTCAATTCGCTTCGTCAAATCCTTGTCTACAGCGGCGTGTCCGATGCTGACATGGAGAAAGGACAGATGCGCTGTGATGTGAACATTTCCGTGCGTCCCGCCGACCAGAAAGAGTTGGGTACTAAAATCGAATTGAAAAACTTAAACTCTGTTTCCTCAGTTCGTCGCTCAATTCATTATGAGATCGGGCGACAGATCGAAGAGCTTGAAGCCGGGCGCTCCCTGACCCAGGCCACCTGGCGCTGGAACGATGAAATCGGCCAGACTGAGCTCATGCGGACGAAGGAAGACGCGCATGACTATCGATACTTTCCGGACCCTGACCTGCTCCCCGTCAGGACCGGGGAGATGCTCGCCCGCGTCCAAGAGGACCTGCCTGAGCTGCCGCACGAGAAAGTGGCTAGGTTCGAGAAGGATTACGGGATCACTCACTACGACGCCTCAGTCCTCGCCGCCGAACAGTCGCTCGCGAATTATTACGAGACTGCCGCGACAGGAACGAAGTCGGCGAAAAAAGTCGCGAACTGGGTCATCAATAACCTTCTCGCCGAGCTAAACGAGCGTTCTCTCACGATCGAAGGATGCCCGGTCGAAGCCGCGAAAATCGGTGCGCTTGTTGATCTCGTTGAAGCCGGCCAGATCTCTAACAACCAGGCGAAAGAAGTGTTCGCGGAATTATTTGAAAAACCGGATCAGGGTCCCGCCGCGATTGCGAAGTCGAAAGGCTTCGAGCCAGCTGATTCCGGAGAGGTCGAAGGCTTCATCGATGAAGCGATTGCCGCGAATCCCGGTCCTGCTTCCGAAGTCACCGAGGGCAATGACAAAGCCGCGAATTTCCTGACCGGACAGGTCATGAAGCTGTCGCGAGGCAAAGCGAATCCCAAGCAGGTCACGGAGTTGATTTTGAAAAAGTTACGGGCGTAACCTTGTCGGTATCGGGGAGAGTGAGGCGCTGATAAGGGAAGAGTGCTTCCGGCTTGTCTGACTCCTATGGGCTGAAGGCCCAACCACACAAAGCCCAGCCGTTCACGGCTGGGTCTCGTTGCCTTAATATAATGCGGCCTGAAAGGTCGCTCGCGCCCCCACCCTGATCCCTTTTCCTTCGACCGATCACGAGGAAAACACAAACCCCTTCACAACTCCGTCGAGTCATCGCGACCCTTCAGCTTGATGAGCTTTTTCTTAATCACCTCCAACTCGATCGTGAGCTGGTAGGATGCCTTGACGACGTCAGCCATCGTCTCTTCATCATTAAGATGCCGGGCCGCCGGGGTAACTTTCATCATCTCCAGGGCAATGATTTTGCAGGCGTCTTCGATTTTCTGGATGGCTTCGTCTCTAGTCATGCCGGTCAGATTGAATAAGTCTTGAGGATGTCCTCAGGGATTGGCTGCGGCCGTCCACTTTCCAGGGATACCATGGCATAATCCAGCCAACCTCTCGCGACGAGTTTTTCGTCGGATTCTTTGTGGATTTCGAAGCCGACTTTGACGCCACGCGTCTTGATTTCCTCCACGCCGGTCTGCACGAGCGCGACGTCGCCAATATGGAGAGGGCGCTTGTGCTCGATGTAGGAAGCTCTCACGACCCAGCTGAAACCGCGTTCGAGAAAGGCCTCCATCGCCATGCCATAGCAGCGCATCATCTGGTCGTAGCGGGCGGTGAGGACGTAGTCGAAATACTTAGAGTTGTGGACATGTTGATTCATGTCGATGTCGTCGGGCCTCACTTCGACGCGGCTCTTAAAAGTGCTGTAGTCGGGCATCGCGATAGATGACAAAAAAACTCATTCCGTTTCGGGAATGAGCTTTCGGAGAAAAAATTTTCTGATCAGCGGAAGAGGCGATTGATCCGATTGTCGCGCCCTGGCTCGATGGCGTCAGCCGGTCGAGAGGAAACAGAACGAGTCCGTTCAGAAGGCTGACGATACTTTCGCTTATCCGTCACGATTTTAAGCTCAACCGGCCCTCCTTCCTCTTCAAATTCGAGCATGGCAGGGTCAGGTGCGAGAGGTTCCGGTTCGTCAGCGATTTTCGCGCCGCCGGCGATCCATCCCGGCGCACCGCCGAGCTCTATGTTATCACCGGAAACACAGGACGTTAAAAATAATGTCGCAAGGCAGACGATTGCTAGGAGGAGAAATTTTTTCATCGATGACGAGGTTGTAAGAGAGATGTCCTGTTTCGGACGCGGATCGCAAGGGAAAATTTCAGGGAATCTACGAGAAAAAGGTGTCGTCGTGCGAGTAGGCCGGGGCGCAGCAGCAGAGAAGTTTCAGCGCGCTTGCGCCATTCGCCGTGATCTGATGCCATTCCCCTTTCGGGATCAAAATGGCATCGCCGGGCCCGACGGGCTTCGTTTCTCCGCCCAGTTCCATGATCCCTTCGCCTTCGAGGATGAAATAAAACTCCTCACTCACGCGGTGGTAGTGTCGCTCCGTGGCCCCGCCGGGGGGAAGAGTCGCTTCGGCAAGACTCTGCGCTTCGACTGGCGCATTGGTTTTGTCGAGGATGCTGCGAATCGTCGATCCGTCGGCGGTGGTGAACGGTTCCTGTTCTGCGATTTGATTGACCGTCATCTAAGTCTATGATGAATGAAAGATTCTTCGTTTAAATTGCGTTGAGAAGCGGGTCATATCCCGTTACTGAAAAGTAAGAATCCGTCCCGTGCTCCTGCTGACGACTCGTAGATCGCAACTATTTCCTGCTCCCGAAATTCATGAATGACAAGGAAGACTTTTTCATCTCGGACGAGGACGCGCCTCCCCGCCGGTCGACTTCACGAAAGAAGAAGCGAGGCTGTTTCGGGCACTTTCTGCTCATGGCGTTGCTTGGTCTCGCCTTTTTTATCGGGATTCTTGTGATCATCGACATGACGAACTCCGGAGGGGCGGTGAAGAAAACGCTCATCGGAATTCTCGGGGGGGAAACGGTCGTTGAAGTACCGGTCGAGAAAGTGGTGGAAAGGGTTGTCGAGAAGATTGTCGAAGTTGAAAAAATTCCGCCGATGCCTTCAGGATATGTTTCCTGGAAGAAAGTCGATGTCGCTGAGCTGTGGAGCGATATCCCAGTTAAAACCGAAGTTGTCTCCGAGCAGGGAGATATTGCTTCGAAGGTGCGGGAAAACGACGACAGCTACGGGATCGAAATGAAGCTCACCCTGACGGTTCCCAAGCCGAACCAGTCCGCAAAGGAACTCAGCGCGATTAACGGGAACCTGCCGAAGATCCTCAAGGATTTCGACGCCCTCATCGGGAAGGCGGAAGTCTCTCCATTTTTTCATCATCTCTATGAGCTGAAAACGAACTACATCCAGGAGCGGGTCACCCGGATCGACCGGATTTTGTCCCGTCACAATCTCTACGACCTTGAGACCGTGCTGCAGGTCGCGCATCCGGAGACGGGACAAAAATTACTCCTCGTGCAGGGTGAGATGGATGTCGTCACCGATGGTTCTGACGGCGATCGCTGGCCTATGCTCGATGACTACATTTCCATGTCACAATATTATCAGCCCTTCACGAGTTACGGTTGGGGTAAGCGAAGCACCACGCCGAACCCGCTTCTCGAACGATGGGAAACCGACCTCGCGAAATACACCGAAGAGTTCGCGGTTCCGGGGCTTTCGATCGAGAGAAACCGTTACCTCCGGGATCAGATCGACACCCTCACTCGTGAGGTCGCGGACCTGAAAGCGAGAAGCTATCTCATTGCCGAGGCCGATCCTTTCTTCGTCCTCCCGCTTTCCTTTCTCGGCCGGACCGATGAAAACGAGTTCGCGCCCTCGATCGGGGATTACGGCGTGATCATTCACGAAGATAAGCTTTATCCCATGATCGCCGGAGACGCCGGACCGAGTTGGAA
>Ga0222650_1000383_pt1 | contig 36095 bp, 34 predicted proteins | sample AntAcemetagen367_FD_179820 | JGI IMG/M metagenome (GOLD analysis project Ga0222650, IMG submission 179820) | Saline water microbial communities from Ace Lake, Antarctica - #367 | ecosystem: Environmental > Aquatic > Non-marine Saline and Alkaline > Saline | place: Antarctica: Ace Lake... | reverse complement strand
ACCGGCCCCGTTTTCCCCCATCAAGGCATGCACTTCACCTGGCTTAACATCAAAGCTTACCTGATCAACGGCAAGGGTACCGGGAAAGCGCATGCTCACGTCCCGCATTTCTAAAATGGCTATCATAGGCTATTCATAAGTAAGTAAGTAAGAATTATATGAATGTGCCACAAGATGGCACTAAAATATGCAAAATCTGAGTTTAATCAAACTTAAGTCCTAAACGACTCGATAGCCAAGAGAAAATTATAACTATTTATATTGATGAGAGAAGGGTCAGTAAAGAGTGCCCGGCAAACCGGGGTGAGGTCTGCCTGCCCTAGCTGTCGCTCGCGACGGCCAGGGGGACTCGCCAAATCCTACCACCAATTGGACAGCTCCTTCGCGCCTTCCAGTATAGCCGGGGTTCATACTTACATTCGTTCTTTTGTAAAATATATGGGGCTTATCCTGGATGAAAGGAGGGGCCCGAAGGCTCAAAGCTTTTGTAGGTCAATACAAATTCCTGATGTCCTAGGGCTTCGGATACAGTCGGATTGCCTTGAGCTGTTTCAAGGATGAGGTCATAAATGTATTCCCCTACGTCATCGAGGGTCGCTAGATTTTCGATGATGCGTCCGGCATCGATATCCATGTCCTCATGCATATGGTTGTAGGTGTCTGGATTAGCACAGACTTTGATCACGAGGGGAAATGACAGACCCTACCACGGAACCGCGTCCCGTAGCGAACAGGATGACGTGGGAGCCGCAGGCGATGAGTTCTGCAATTTCGGCATGGTTATTGATGTTGGGGTAGCCGAAGCGGACTTCGCCACCGGGAGCTTTGAAGAGGATGGCCAAACCTGTTGAAGCGGGGGGTGCATAATGTTTACTAATTTATTTGCAAAGGTTACATTTATATATAAATTTATAATAGTGTCAACCGATAAGCCAGATAAAACACCCCAATACCGTGTTCCAGCCCTTGAAAAGGGCCTGGACATCCTTGAATTGCTTGCGGAAGAGACCGAAGGATTAACCCAGAAACAGATTGCTCAGCAACTCAATCGGAGTCCAGATGAGCTGTTTCGGGTTTTTGTTTGTCTTGAAAATCGAGGGTATCTCCACCGCATGCGGCCCGGCGACACCTATCATCTCACCTCCCGGTTGTTTGTGCTGGCTCATAAACACCCCCCAACCCAGCGTCTTATGGACGCGGCTCTTCCGCTGATGCGTGAACTGAGCCGGGTCAGCAAACAATCCTGTCATCTTTCGATTCCCAGCCCAGAGGGTCTGTTGGTAGTGACTCAGATCGACGCGCCGGTTAGTTTAGGCTTTGCGGTTCGCAGAGGCACGGTGCTAGATCGGAGCACCTCGTCATCAGGCATCGTTTTCAGTGCGTTCCCCGAAGATGAGGATTCATCCCCTGTCCTTTCAAAAAAACTGCAACAGATTCGGAAAGCAGGATGCCTGAAAAAAGCAAGTGCCGCCGTGCGGGGTATTACCGACTTGTGTTCGCCCATTTTGGATCATCGGGGTGCCGCCCTTGCCGTGCTCTGCGTTCCCTACGTCAGTTTTCTCACCGAAGACGTGCCGGTCGAATCCGTGTTGGCGCATGTGATGCGGGCGGCCCAGCAGGTATCGGAAACCCAAGGCTGGCATGAGGACGGTAAACGGAGGAACCCCTTATGAAAATCGAAAAAATAGACATTCGATTGTGTCGCCACGACGGTGCGGCAGCGGGAAAAGCGACTCTGAATACCGGCGTGAGTTCGGGCCTCGAGTTCCTAGTGATTTCGTTGCATACCGACGAGGGCATCTCAGGTCATTCCTTCGGTTTTGCCGGTAAAGGAGCCAAAATGGCGGGCCATGCCGCAGCCACCTGCGTGAAACCCTGGTTGTTGGGTAAAGACCCATGGATGAGAGAAGCCCTTTGGCAGCAGAGCCGCAAGCAACAGCGTTGGTGGAATCACGACCCCATATATACCTATGGTCCCTTTGATATTGCCATGTGGGATATTGCTGGACGGCAAACCGGTCAACCCATTTACCGTCTGTTGGGCGGTTACCGTGACAAGGTGCCCACCTATGCGAGTTCTATGAGTCTACCGACCCCGGAAGCGTATGCGGCCGAAGCCTTAGACGTTCAGGCCGCAGGATTGGTCGGCTACAAGCTGCATCCGCAGGGCAGCTTTGATGAACACCTTGCCGCCTATCGAGCCTGCCGGGAGGCGGTTGGAGACGACTTTATCCTGATGGCCGACCCGGTGGCTCAGCACAGTTACGATGAAGCCTTGCGCATGGGGCGGGAATTGGAAAAACTGAACTACCATTGGTTTGAAGAGCCACTTTACGACACGGATCTCTATCACTTGAAAAAGCTTACCGATAAACTGGATATCCCTATTGTCGGCACGGAAGTGATCGCCGGTAGCCATTACAGTATCGCGCAGTGCATCGAGCAAAAAGCCGTGGACCGGGTGCGGACGGATGTGTCTTGGCGGGGTGGCATCACCCCGGTGATGAAAGCCGCTCATTTGAGTGAATCTTTTAGTATGCAGTGTGAGTTGCATACCACGATTTATCATCCCCTCGAACTGGCCAACTTGCATTGCGCCTGTGCCATGAAAAATACCGAATTTTTTGAAATTCTCTGGCCCCTAGAGACCTTTAACTTTGGACTGAAGGAGGATCTTCATATCGACAATGAAGGCTTTGCCCATGTACCCGAAGCCCCCGGCCTCGGAATAGAACTAGATTGGGATTTGATTGATAACGCAACCATGGAGATCCTCTAGCATGTCCGATCGATTAAAAGATAAAGTGATTTTTTTAAGTGGAGGGTCGACCGGTATCGGACGTGACTGTGCGCAGGCCTATGCGCGCGAAGGTGCTAAAGTCGTGGTCGTGGCACGAAACCATGTGGCTTCCGCTCAAGCCGCATCCGAATTGGGCGACGCGCATTTAGGCTTTGCCTGTGACGTGTCGGATGGTGCGCAAGTTAAAGGCGCTATCGAAAAAATCCTCGAACACTATGGTCGCTTGGATGTGATTCATAATAATGCGGGTATCGCTTCGCCCTCTAAGCCGGTGCATGAAACCAGCGAGGAAGAATGGGATGCGCTCTTTAATATCAACTTGAAGAGTGTTTTGCATACGACTCGCCATGGATTCGAGGCGTTGAAGGCATCGAAAGGCTGCATCCTGAATACCTCCAGCATGGTCGGAGTTATGGGGCAGGAAATGCACGCGGCCTATACCGCGACGAAGGGAGGGATGAATACGCTGACGAAGTCCATGGCACTTGATTATGCGCAATATGGCATCCGTGTGAATGCGGTCTGCCCCGCGGGCACCTGGACTCCGATGTTGCGTAAGTGGTGCGGAGAGCAACCTGATCCGGCCAGTATCGAGCGTTATTTAGACGAGATCCATCCACTCGGCTATTGCCCCGAAGGTGACGTCATCGCCGACACCTCGGTCTTTCTAATTTCCGATGAAGCCAAATTCGTCACGGGCCACATCATGCATGTTAGCGGTGGAGCGGAACTCGGCTATCGTCGTCCGACTAAATGATTTTATGAATGATTTTTTAAACGTTTTAGTAAAAAAATAAAGCTATGGCATATTTAAACGGTATTTTTGTCCCAAACATTGTTCCCTATGATGAGAACAATCAAATCAACGAAGGCGAATTACGGCGCATCGTCGACTGGCTGATTAAGAAGGGCGTTCACGGCCTTTATCCCAATGGTAGCATGGGAGAATTTATCCGCTTAAGTTTCGAAGAACGTAAGCGCGTCATTTCGATCATTGCAGATGAAGTGGATGGTCGTATCCCTATTCTAGCAGGAGCTGCAGAAGGTAATATCGATTTGGTTATAGAAATGTGTGAGCATTGCGCCGATCTAGGGTGCCGTGCGGTTTCCCTCACCGGACCTTATTATTACAATGTCACCCAGGAAAGTATTGAAACCTACTTTCGGGAAATTGCCAAGCGTTCGCCTATCGATATGGTCCTCTACAACGTTCCGCCTCTTGCTAGCGAAATCAGCATACCCGTCTTGAGCCGTCTGGCCATGGATTGCCCTAAGATTATCGGCACCAAAGATACCAGCCGAGATTTCTGTCGCTTTATCAATGTCATAAATGAAATTAAACCACAGCGCCCTGATTTCTCCGTGCTCATTGGATGGGAAGAGTTGATGGTGCCAGCACTCCATATGGGTGCAGACGGCGGAACCCTGTCCACCGCCGGAGTGGCACCCGAATTGATCTTATCCATCTATCAGGCTTGTCAAAATGGAGACTGGGACGAGGCGCGCGATCTGCAGTATCGTTTGCTCGAGTTGTTCCAGACACTCTTGCGGGCGGGTAACTTCCCTTCTGGATTTCGCAGTGGGTACGAAATTCGTGGATTTACGACCGGACCCGCTCGCTACCCCGACAGTCCAGAGGAAGAAGTACTTAAGAATGAATTACGGAAAAATTTAGCCTGTCTTTTGGAAGTGACCGGATCTGCTGGAGCGCCCTGCGCACTCCCCGCATGGGCCCCAAAACCCACCTTCCATACCGCAACCAAAAATACGACATCATCCTCAAACCCTTCGAAGGAAATGGTTGAACGTATTGTGCGCGATACCATAGACAAACTAGGATGATCAAAGAACCCGCCCTTCCGAAATCCATGCCGTGCATGGGTTTTATTGAGACTCAGCATTTGAGTATCATTTTGATACTAGCGGATGCCGTGGTGAAATCGGCCGAGGTACGGCTGCTAGGTATTGAACCCAACGGAACGGAACGGATCACCATTCACTTAGGGGCCGGACAACCCGATAGCATGCAGGCCGCTTTAGATGAGGCAGAAACCCATGCAGAAAAACTTGGGGCTTCGATTGTAACCCATATCTTGCCGGCTGCGGATCCCGGAGTTCGCTCGCTCACTACCTATCCGAATGTACTTAATGGAATCTACGGAGGGCGCGAAGAGCTCTTGCCTACAGACTTTAACCCAAACCTGAATAAAATTATGAGTCAAAAATCACAAGCCATTGGCATTATCGAAACTCAAGGCTTCACCGCCATGATGGCCGCTACGGACACCATGCTGAAGTCTGCCAACGTCGAATTGATCGGCAAAGAAAAAATTGGGGCAGCCTATATCACCGTGATTGTCAGAGGGGATGTCGCGGCCGTCCAAGCTGCGGTTGATGCGGGGGCTGCAGCTGTAGGTTCTTTAGGAAAATTAATTTCAACTCATGTAATCCCACGCCCACACAGTGAATTATGTGGTATCATGCCTCCCGTCCCGGTCAAATAGGGCTTCTCATTTTTAGCTCATCACCCCATATAGCGGCGTCCAAAGCTTTAAGCGATTTATGAAAAATACTCTTAACCTAGTGGACTGCCATCAGCATCTTATTTATCCGGATCAGTATCCATACAGTTGGACCGATGATATCCCGCAACTTGCTGGGAAAGCCTTTACCTGTGAAAATTATGAAGAGCTAGTCCGTGACCTAGGCGACGTTCGTACTATTTTTATGGAAACCGCGCCGGATCATCCGCATGGTCAGGCAGAATCCCGTTTTGTTCAGACCTTGGCCGATCAACCCGACTCGAAAATCGATGGTTTGATTTTAAATTGTAGTCCTGAGGGTGATGAAGATTTTGAAACAACCCTTGAATCGCTCCATCATGATAAATTGGTCGGTTTCCGACGGGTCTTGCATGTAGTGGACGACGCCATTTCTGAACAGCCCTTGTTTATCCAGAACATCCGTAAACTTGCACAGCATAATCTCACGTTCGATATGTGTTTCTTTGCCCGCCAATTACCTCTGGCCTGTAAGCTGGCTGACCACTGTCAAGAGGTACAATTTATTCTCGATCACTGCGGGTGTCCGAATGTAGCCGAGCAGGAGTTGGATCCGTGGCGTGCGACCATGTCTGAACTGGCAAAGCGACCTAATGTTGCCTGCAAAATTTCTGGGGTATTGGCCTATGCCAACCCCGATAACGCGACCAGTGAAGCGGTACGTCCTTTTGTGGAACACAGCATAGAAGCATTTGGTTGGGACCGGGTGGTTTGGGGTAGCGATTGGCCGGTAGTATGTATGACCAGTGGCCTGCCGCAGTGGATTGATATCACATTGGAACTCATGGCTGGGGAAGAGGAGAGTAATCGGATGAAACTGTTTCATCAAAATGCGAAAAGGATCTATTCCCTAGAAAAATCGTCCGGCTTAGCTGATTAACTCAACTCACCCCACGAGGAGGATACTCCAGAAAAGTAGGCGTTGAGGCTACCCAATTTAAATCAAACATTTTTTAAAATGGGGGTTACCTGCCGAAGGCATGCTTATAGGGGCGGAATTCCTTTTGTAGCTTTTGTCTTAGATCCTGAGCTTGCCGAAGGTGGGGAAAAATATCCAATTTCGATGTCGATTTCGATTTCGATTTCTTTAAAGGCTACCTTATTAAAACCAAAAGATACGGGTCTGATTTTACAGCATTGGACTTCTTTCGATATGCGGCTAAATGTGTTTGTGAATCTTCTCAGCAGACGCAAGCAAGCCTGAGCGTAATTTCACACGCGAAGCTCGATCAATCGACGATGAGAAATACGTCGTCGCTAACGTCACATTGAAACTTGGGTCGTTAGCCTGAATCAGAACCGACATATCAGACAAGCCCCGCAAGGTTTCATCCTGAGCCTCTGTCTGATGGGTTGCACTCAGCGCTCGAATCGCCTCCGCACACTCATCAACCAAATCGGTACAGGTAAAAGCGGCGGCGGCCAATGCCAGCTGCCGCACCAGCTCGGACTCCGGCATTTGCGCCAGAAGCAATCGACCTGAGGCCGTTGTCATCGGATTGTGCACCGAGCCCGAATCCACGAAAATACCCACGGGGCTCGATGCGCGTTGCGCGTGCAGCACCACCAAGCGCCCCTCTTCTATCACACAAAGGTGGCACTCTTGACCATTGACCTCACTAAAGGCTCTCATCGGCTCTCTGGCAGCAGAAACCAAAGAGAGTAACGGCTGCACGTAACGCCCCAGCGTAAACAACTTCAGAGACAGCATATATTCGCCAGTGGTCGCATTGCGGTGCAAGTAGCCTTGTTTCTCCAAAACCGCCAGCATTCTGAATATTTCATTACTACTGCGCCCCAGACTCTGGGCAATGCCGCTCTGGCCCATCGCGACTTGGCGATTGGACAGTAACTCCAGTATCTCCAGCCCCTTTTCTAGAGCAGGTGCCGCATACTGTACTTCATTTTTTGCTTTTTTATCCTTGCCCATATTATGTAAATACCTATTAATTCATATGTAAATCAATTATTCAAATATAAATGACTATAACCGACTCCCCTAGAACTACCGCAGAACTACCAACTGTAACCCACCCCATCTGTATCATAGGTGCAGGAAGCATTGTCAAGGACGCACACTTGCCAGCCTATGCCATGGCCGGATTCCCTGTCCACGCCATCACGAATCGGACAAAAGCCCAAGCCGAAGAGCTGGCCGAGGCTTTTCACATCCCCCATGTCTATGATTCGATCGAATCGATGGTAGCCGAAGGGCCCGAAGGTGCGATCTACGACCTGACCTTGCCCGCGCATCTCTTTGCTGCGACTCTCAAACAGCTACCGATCGGTGCCGCCGTGCTTATCCAAAAACCCATGGGCGAGAGCATCTCCGAAGCCCAAGAGATTCTCCAAGTATGTCGAGACCGGCAGCTCGTCGCAGCGGTCAACCTCCAGTTACGCTTCGCCCCGTTTGTGGTCGCGGCCAAAGACTTGATTGATCGCGGCGTCATCGGCGAGCTACGCGATGTAGAGGTGCGGGTCAACGTAAACACCCCCTGGGATCACTTCGCGTTTCTTAATAATGTGCAGCGCCTAGAGATCATGTATCACAGCGTCCACCACCTCGACTGCATCCGCCACTTTCTGGGTACGCCTGACGGCGTCTATGCAAAAACACTGCGCCACCCCGAACTCGATATGCCCGAGTCGAGGACGTCGATGATCCTCGACTACGGAGACACCGTACGAGCGAACATTCAGACGAATCACTTTCACAAATACGGCCAAAAGCATCAAGAAAGCTATATCAAGTGGGAAGGCACCAAGGGCGCGATTAAAGCCAAGATGGGTCTACTCATGAACTACCCGAAAGGCGTGCCCGACGAGTTTGAGGTTTGCCTTTTGAATGAAGACGGCTCACCAGGCCCTTGGGAGCTGATCGAGATCGAAGGCACTTGGTTCCCTCACGCTTTCGTCGGATCTATGGGGCAAATGATGCACGCACTCAACGGAGAGCCCGACGCCCTCATCACCTCAGTCGAAGACATCATCGAGACGATGGCCTGCTGCGAAGCAGCCTATGAATCGAGCGCCCAAGGCGGTGTTAACCCACAAAATTTTATCTAACCATGAGACCAGTATTCTACAAAGACTACGTCCTCAAAGAGGAACGCTACACCACGGGGATCACCTCGAAAATCTCCGGCTCCGAGAAGCGTGAGTACAAGCGCCCGACCCACGGCATCGTGGCCGAAAAATTGGAAGTAACCAACCAAAAGGCCGAGCGCGGCCTGGTCTGCGAACACCTGCTCTTGGTCGAGCCCAAGCAGGCGTATTCATCATGAAGGAACTAAAGGGCATTGCTTGGAATCACAGCCGTGGCTTCGTCTCCGTCGTCGCCACCGCGCAACGCTACGAAGAGCTACACCCCGAAGTGCGCATCACTTGGGAGAAGCGCTCATTGCAAGCCTTTGCTGATGCCCCGCTCGAAAAGCTGGCCGCTGCTTACGACCTCATCGTGATGGATCACCCGCACGTCGCCCTCGCCGCTCGGGAGAAAGTGCTACTCCCGCTCGACGAGTACATCGACGCCCCCTTCCTCGCTGACCAAGCCGTCCATTCCGTCGGTCAATCCAACGCAAGCTACTGCGCCGACGGGCATCAATGGACACTAGCCACCGATGCCGCCGCACCCATCGCGACGTGGCGACTCGACCTTGTTGCCAAACACCTACTCACCCTACCCGAAACGTGGAACGACGTGATCGCATTGGCCAAAGGCGGTTACGTTTCCGTCGCCCTCTTACCGCTTGATGCGCTCATGCACAGCTACACCTTTTGCCAAGCACTCGGCGGCTCGATTTTCGAAAGCGAATACCAATTAGCCGAACCAGAGATCGTCTCACAAGCCTTAGAACACCTCAAAGAACTGGCCAGCCATTGCGCCCCAGAGAGCCTCGGCAGAAACCCTATCCAAACCGCCGAATACATGACGCAGAGTGAAGCGCCCAACGCCGCTTACTGCCCCTTTGCCTACGGCTATTCTAACTATTCAAAACACAGCTACAGCGCCCACCCCCTCAAAGCAGGCGTACCCGTCCGGCTCGGCGAGGCCACCCTACGTACCGTCCTCGGTGGTGCAGGACTCGCCGTCTCTGCGCTCACGGCCGAGAAAGCGATCTGCGCCGATTACGCACGCTTTACGGCCTCCCCTGAAACCCAAAAAGGCCTCTACTACGAAGCCGGAGGACAGCCCGGGCACCGAGCCGCATGGACTGATCCCACAGTCAACGCAACCAGTGGCAACTTCTTCCAAGACACCCTCAAAACGCTCGACAACAGCCTCGTGCGTCCCCGCCATCCCGGCTATATGTATTTCCAAGATCGAGCAACCCCGGTCATGGGCGATTATCTTGCGGGGCACAAAAGCCTCAAAGTCGCCGTAGAAACGATCAACGACCTTTACCGTAAATCCCACTCCAACTAATGAATCCTCCCCTACCACTTGAAGGCCTACTCGTCCTAGACCTCAGCCAATTTTTAGCCGGACCCTCTGCCGCCATGCGTTTAGCTGATCTCGGCGCTCGCGTGATCAAAATCGAGCGCCCCGAAAAAGGCGACCTCTGCCGCCAACTCTATATTTCCAACCTACAGCTCGACGGCGACAGCACGCTCTTTCACTCGATCAATCGCAACAAGCAAAGTTACGCTGCCGATTTAAAAAAACCAGACGATCTCGCCAAGGTCAAGATATTACTCGGGCGCGCCGACGTCGTCATTCAGAACTTCCGCCCCGGCGTGATTGAGCGCATTGGTCTTGATTACGAAAGCGTGCGACAGTTTAATTCAAAAATCGTTTACGGCTCCGTCACGGGTTACGGCTCGACCGGCCCATGGGCCAAAAAGCCCGGCCAAGATTTACTCGCTCAATCCATGAGCGGTCTCGCGTACTTGAGCGGTAACGCCGACCAACCCCCGGTACCGATGGGGTTAGCCGTCGCGGATCTCACGGCGGGTCATCAACTCGTGCAGGGCATCCTCGCCTGCTTGGTTCGCCGCGGCGTCACGGGCATCGGAGGCCGCGTCGATGTCAGCCTACTGGAGTCGATTCTTGATCTACAATTCGAAGTCTTTAGCACCCATCTCAACGACGGAGGCAAAGCACCCGACCGCTGCGAGGTCAACAACGCCCACGCCTATGTCGGCGCACCCTACGGCATTTACGAGACGGCCGACGGCTACCTTTCGCTCGCGATGGGTTCTGTCCCTCAGCTCGGCGAACTGTTGTCCTACGAGCCGCTCCTCACCTACAGCGATTCCCGCACCTGGTTCACTCACCGCGACGAGATCAAGGCGCACCTGGTCACTCACTTAAAAACGGAAACGACACGCTACTGGCTCGACATCCTCGAAGCCGCCGACATCTGGTGCAGTGACGTCTTTACTTGGGAGCGCCTGCGCCAAGAGGAAGGCTACAAAGTACTCGATTTCGAGCAAGACGTAACCAATAGTAATGGCACCGTGCTCCGCACCTCCCGTTGCCCGATCCGGATCGACCAGCAAATTTATAAACACGCAAAAGGTGCGCCCTTCGTGGGCGAAGATAATACTAGTATTAAAAAGGAATTCGACCTATGAAAAACCCCAATACTGATGCCTCAAAGCACAAAGAAATCCCCATCTGGAATGCCGAAGATTGGTATTACGAGGATATCGTAATCGGGACACGCATCCGTTCCATCCGCCGCACCCTGAGTGAGGGCGAAAGTATGCAGTTCAATAACCTCGTTTTAGATATGCATCCCTATGTCGCGGATGAAAAATTTGCTAAAGAAGAGGGTCTGTTTGGCAAACGGCTAATCGCCGGCGCTTTTGTTTTTTCTGCGGGCCTCGGGTTGGTGGCGACCAATTGTGTGAATGCCTTTTCTTACGGTTACGATAAATTACGCTTTATCGCTCCCACCTTTATTGGCGACACCATCTACACCATCAAAACAGATCTGAGTAAAGAACCCAAATATGAAAAACTGGGGCTTTATCGCGCGAGTTATGAAATCTTCAAAAACGATGGAGAACTCGTGCTCTATTGTGAACATATTCAAACCGTCACCTATCGGAATCCTGAAAATTTTGCCGACGTAATCAGTACCCCCACAAAGAAATAGATGCGGCAATGATTCGTTAAGAGATGGGGGTGAGTCAACCCACGCTTGTCAATTTTTGTTGAAGTTATTTAAGCAATGCCCCCCCACTTCATCTATATTTGAGCACCCTCACGCTCCTCAATATCGAAAACAAAGGAAAAGGTCGGCTCGGACCCAAAAAATACGTAATAGCCAGCAGCTTGGGTTTGGGTCAGCTGTGGCAAAGATACCACTTGATGAAGCATAACGGAATCTGCAGGGATCATACTGAGAAGTCATAAGAGATTCACACAGAGTACTACCCGCCATTTCATGGCAAAATTTTATACTAAGCCCCGTACAGGGCCGGTATAATTATAACCTACTATTCGTAAATAGTGTCACATATTAAACCAATGTGGTTTATAGTTGTAAACCTATATAGATCAGCGGAGCTACTTACCCTCCCCACACCAAGGAAGAAGTCCTACTCGATAGAACTAGGTTGCCCTTGCATAATAAATTGCTGTGACCCTTTAGATAGATAATCTGTCCTATTATTTCAGCTTTCTAGTACAACTGGGTTGGACAACTGCCCAATATGTTCGATTTCGATGACCACCTCATCTCCAGGCTTCAACCAGCGGGGTGGCTTTGCGGCCATGCCAACACCTTGGGGGGTTCCGGTAAGAATGACGGTTCCAGGAAGCAGCGTGCAGCTTCCACTGAGAAATTCAATAATTTCAGGCACATCAAAAATCATATCTTCGGTGTTAGAGTCCTGTACCACATCCCCATTCAGAATGGTTTTTATCTGAAGGGCATTTGGGTTTGGGATGTCATCTGGTGTAACCAAACAAGGTCCCAAAGGTGAAAACGTATCAAATGATTTTCCTCGGCACCATTGTCCACCCCCTCGAGCAATTTGCCAATCTCGGGCAGACACGTCATTCGCACAGGTATAGCCCAGAACGTACTCTAATGCATTTTCACGCGATACGTTTTTACACGGCTTGCCCATCACCACAGCCAACTCGCATTCATAGTCTACCTCATCACTCTTCAAATGAACCGGGAGCTCAATGGGGTCACCAGGATGCTGTAGCGTATTGATACTCTTGGTAAAAAGAACCGGCCACTCATTTACCTTCATACCGCTTTCAATCGCATGTTGCCTATAATTCAAACCAATACAAAGAATTCCAGTGGGCTGAATCGGGGCGAGAAGTTTGACCACATCCGCATCCTCTTCGGTTACAGAATAGTCTCCATAAATATCGCCTTCAATTCGATTTCCATTCCCTGCGTAATGGACGAGGCCTTGCGAATCCTGATAGCGAGTAAGGTACATAATATTTCCTTTTTCTTAGTTTAGTAATCTAGAATAAAAGACGGGACCGGAATACCGCCCGTCTCAAGTTGGACTGTAAAAATATCCCCAGCGCGGGGTTCATTTCTGAGTTGAGCTTCGGTCAAACCCATTTTTGCGCTTGTAATATATAAGGTCTTATAATCTTCTCCCCCAAAACAGCAGGACGTAACCTGCGAGACCGGAAGCTCTATCCGATCAACCAACTCACCCTTAATTGGATTCACCCCAATAACCGCACTCCCACCCCATAGCGCAACCCAGAGAATCCCTTTCTGGTCAATCGTCATTCCATCTGGAGTTCCCAGAATATCTCCAAGATCAAAAACAGTTCTCCGGTTTGAGACGGCACGTTTTGACTGATCCCAATCAAACGAATCAATTCTTCGAGCCAGCGAATCAATAAAAAATAAATGGTTCCCCGTTATCGACCAGACCAACCCGTTAGACATCCCCACCTTTTCCACAAGAGTGGTGACCCTAACTTTCGAATCCACATCGTAGAGTTCCGCCTGTTCGTCCAGCCCGCCCATATTTAAAGTACCCACCAGAAACCCTTCCCCTTGCGGATCACAGGCGGCGTCATTATATCTGTTTTCCGGATGCGGATGCTTAGGGTTTGCAAGAAGAGTACTCTCTTTCGATCGGAGGCAATAGGCGTAGATACCGGACTCTAGCCCCACTACCCATCGCCCGTCTGAGGCTGGGAGGGCAAAACCAATTCGTTCCTTGAAAGAGTGACGTAGTACCTGATCAGCAGGACCGCACTCAAGAAGCTGACAGCCTTCAATGTCCACACAGTATAATATATTTTCAATCCAGGTCGGGCACTCACCCACCTCTGCACCAATGCGCCATTCCGATCGTATATCCCGGGTATTCATTTTGTTATGAGGGACTCCAAACTTTCTGTAACCGCATGACACACCAGATCCAGCTCCTTCTCGGTATGAGAGGCTCCAACGTACCATCGACCATCAGGTAGTAGATGAACACCATTCTCCAGCATCGCTCGATGGAATTTTTTATACATCACGGTATCAGAGTCCAAGGTGTCTTTATAATTCTGAGGTAAGGTTTCCCTTCCCATATGCACACCGAATACACTTCCCGAACCACAGGTGACCAAAGGAATCCCTAATCGCTTCGCCTCTGCTTCTAGATGTTTTCGAACCGCGTATCCGTAGGCATGCATTTTTTCATAGGAGCCTGGTTGGGAAAGAATAGAAATCGTGGTCAATGCCGCTCTAAGGTTAAAAGAGGATCCATTATAGGTTCCCGCATGAATGGTGGTTCCATCTCGAAGAACATCAAACATCTCTCGTCGACCTCCGATGGCCGACATCGTGAAACCTCCGGCCATCGCCTTTGCATAGACACTAAGGTCCGGTTGGACGCCGAAGTATTCGCGAGCGCCCCCCAGCCCCAATCGAAACCCGGTTATCACCTCATCAAAAATGGATACTATACCCTTCTCTCGGCACAGATCGACCACGCCCTGTAAATATCCTGCATGAGCCTCACAGCAACCAGAGTTTGCCAATAAAGGTTCCATGAGTACGCAGGCTAGGTCATCTCCGTGTTTTTCGATGGCAGCCTCGACAGCCTCCAAATCATTCCAAGGCAAGGTCAAGGTATCGGCATAGTCATTGGGTGGCTGCCCGCCGCAAGAAGCCGTAGTTACCTCGGATTGGGAGGTGGCCGGGTGAAAACTAACCAGTACATTATTCATCCATCCGTGGTAGTGACCTTCAAATTTTAGTATTTTGGTTTTCCCGGTTTTTGCTCGTGCAATGCGCAAAGCAGATTGGATGGCCTCGGTTCCCGTATTGGAAAAGGTCACCTGATCCACACCCGGAAGAATTTCAACCATGCGTTTTGCCAGATCAATTTCTAACTGGTGCTGCGCACCAAAGGTATAACCTTTAGTAATTTGCGAGCTCACAGCTTGGTTGATTTCCGGGTGATTGGACCCCACGATTAACGGTCCCCAAGCCAAGGTGTGATCCACATAGCTATTTCCGTCGACGTCGACAAAATACGGACCATCTGCATGATCAATAAAAAGCAGTGGGTCGGACCATTTACGAATCCCACTGGACACTCCCATGGGTAAATACTCGCAAGACTCTTGATATAACTTTGAAGAATTTTTTAATGATATCATCTATTAGCTCCGTTTAAAAAAAAGTTCTATACCCTGTGACTACGTTGTACTGGTCATCCACACCTAGAACAAATTTCCACTTATCAAATGCGGTACAGGGATGCGAAATCCCGCACATCACCATGTCCCCTACCCGAATAAGCGATTCTTTCGGCACCTTTAGATAGCCGTGCTGATCATTCAGATGCGTCACCTCCATCGCAGAAACATCCACATTCATCCAGCCCGTTCCGGGACGATAGATTTCCTTAACTACGGGCATGCCAGCATCATAGGGGCAGTCTCTTTTCCCCATGGTCAAGAGCGCCAAACGGTCTTCCGGGCGGGATTGCACATACGACCAGAGTTCCAATGCGGGTTTAAGTTCGGATGACCAGTGTCCACGATCTACCCCCTCAAGCTGGGCCGCTTCATAGGCCCCATGATCATGGGTGAGATAACATCCACTGCGTAATACGATGCGACGAGGTTTGGATAAATTAATGGACTTCAAGGTCTGAACAACCAGATCAAAGTAACAGGAACCACCTGCCGTTAGGACTACCTCTGAACAGGTTGGTGAAATTTCATCTGCCAAGTCGTGAATCCACTTCACGGCTTGATCTAAAAACTGTTGGGCCTTCGCCGCCGTAGGCATGACCCCTTCGAAGAGTTCAAATCCAACCAGAGAAAACAAGTCGGGTCGGGAAGCTAAGGCCTGACAAACCTGTCGAGCCTCATCCAGAGACCGACAACCAGAGCGCCCCCCCTCTTGTCCAATCTCTAGCAAGACTAGGAGTGGTTTTTTCAATCCCGCTTGGTCAAGTTCCTGCGCAAGGTGTTCAATCAAAGCACAGGAATCTACGATACTAAAAAATTCAAATTCGGGATCATCGCTTAGGTAGTGAACCACGGTTTCAACCGCTTGCCGACCTACAAGCTGATTGGCCAAAATAATTCGCTGGATCCCAACCGAGCGGTATACCTGCATTTGGTTAATCGTCGCAACGGTCATCCCCCAGGCTCCGTGGTCCAGCTGCCGCTGAAAAAGTTGAGGGCACATGGTGGTTTTCCCGTGCGGGGCAATATCCACCCCATTTGATTCGCAGTAGCTCTGAAGCGTTTTAAGGTTTTTCTCAAGGGGCACCTCCTTAAGTACCAGAAGAGGCAAGGGAAGGTCCTGGTTAAGAACATTCCACTGTTGTTTTCCTGTATCAGCAAGCTGAAACGGAGAAACTCCTCCAGGAACGCCTTTGGTACGAGCGTCAATCCACTCGGACTCTATGTCGTGAAGGTGAAGCATATCAGTCTTTGAATGCTACGCAGTCGACTTCAAATTTGAGGAGGTTTCCCAAGCCGCCAATGGTGGTGGTTCGCGTGGGGAAGGGAGCTGAAAAAAACTGGGCATACAGTTTATTGTATTCAACCAAATCCGTCTGGTGATTGACATAGGCCCGAATGTTGATGACATGGCTGAAATCACAGTCCGCGGCTTCAAGAATCGCTCGCAAGTTTTCAAATGAGCGTTTCATTTCTCCGGCGAAACTATCTACAACGATGGCCCCTGTCTCTGCGTCGACGGACGCCTGACCGGATACATAAACAAAACCAGCCGCTTCGATGGCCGGACTAAATGGAAGGTGCGATTTTGCACCCTTATTAATAACGTTAAACATCAGTTTCCTTTTTCTTATAGGTGGGACAGAGAGTTCTTTTTAATTGAAAGGACACAATCCCTCCATCTACATAAATCATTTGGCCCGTGACATACTCGGCCATGGATGAACATAAATATACAGCCGTGCCACTAACATCTTGAGGGCACCCCACCCGGCCTTGAGGAATCTGGTGTTCAATGAAGTGGCGAGTTTCATCACCTTTCAATCCTGGGGCGGTTAATGGGGTATCAATGATTCCCGGGCCGATGCCGTTCACCCGTATACCTCGTTTTGCTAACTCCACAGCCATAGATCGAACCAGCATGAGAATAGCCCCTTTTGAGGCATCGTATAAAACCCCTCCCTCTTCGGCCTGGATGGAGTTCGTCGATCCCATGCAGATAATCGATGCGTCCTGATTACGTAGACCCACCAAACGGACAAACTCTTGTGAACAAAAGAAATACCCGCCAACGTTCAAATCAAAGGTTTTATGAAAGTGCTCGGGTGCAATGTCGAGGAAATCAACATCTCGGAAGGTGCCGGCATTATTGACCAGATGGTCCAGACCGCCCAATGCAGAAAAAGCATCCTGTACAAAGGAGATCGCTTGATCGGTCTGAGATAAATCCGTCTTAAAGAAATGTAGGTTAGGGTATGCGGATAAGGCCGTCACAACCTCCGGATCGGGATCCCGCAAACCACAGGTAGCAATGGAAGCTCCGTTTTGCAGCATCGACTCTACCATAGAAAGGCCAATGCCTTCGGTACCCCCGGTAATCGCAATACGTTTTCCTTCAAGTAGTTTCATATCAGTACGTTGGTTTTAAAATTATTTTATAATAAACTGGACAGTTATATGGTTATTAGAATAACCACTAATAACAAGGATCAAATGCAAACAAAAGTTATACATAATATATCGGTGGTTTTTCCAGACCGCATCAGTAAGCAAGACCTTTGGATAGATAAGGCCGGGCGGATTTCACCCCCTCTCGCACTTCCGGAATTCGACCTGGAAAGAATTGATGGACAGGGATGTTTTGCCTATCCCGGCATGATCGACGTCCTCACACATGGATTTGGAGAGCATCACTATGGTGACGCAAACCCTAACGCCATTCGGGAAAATAGCCTCTTACTTCCTAAACACGGCGTTACCGCTTTTGCCCCCTCCATCATCTCCCAGGAAAAGCACACCCACCTCCACATATTACGCCAGCTTAGCCTATCCATAGAGAGTCCGGGCGCACGCGTACTGGGGCTCCACAGCGAGGGCCCATGCTTTGCCCAAGCCGGCGCACATTCAGTTGACAACTTAATCCTCCCTTCCGAAAAATTAGCCCACGAAATCCTCGAAGCCTGTGAGGGAAATCTGGCATTTTTGACCCTAGCCCCGGAGCTTGAAGGCGCGGATCTTTTTTGCCGGATCCTCTCAGCTGAGGGTGTCGGACTTCATGCTGGACACAGCAAAGCCCTTTCAAGCGATGTAGCCAGATGGCCGGATAGGGGTATTCAGTGCGCAACCCACCTTTTTAACGTCCCAGCCCCCCTCCCTCCTGCGCCCGAGCCAGGTCTATCCGCCGTGAGTCTGTGCGATGCGATTATGTCCCAGCCAGGGCTGGCTTGTGCGGTTATTTGCGACGGTATTCATGTCGACCCCATCCACATTCAATTATTAACGCAACTTCCTCTAGATCGTCTGGTGCTGGAAACCGACTCGATGAAAGGCAGCGGAAAACCCGATAGCCAATCTGAAATTTATCCGGGTGAATGGATTCAGGTGTGTGCCGATAGCGCCTCCAGGACCTCGGACGGCGGTTTGGCCGGCTCTTCGCTAACCTCAGACCGGGCATTGAGAAATCTCATCAAATTTACCGGCATCTCTCTTTCACAGGCCAGCCATGCCACCAGCTTAAATCCTGCTCGGCTGGCAGGAAGAGACCATGATCTGGGAAGTTTGGAAATGGGTAAACAGGCAGATATTATTTTGCTGACCCCTGACCAGCTAAACGTCACGGCTACCTGGGTGGGTGGAAAAAAGGTATTTGCAATCACAGGTATAAATGAGCACTCCGTATAATATATTAATTGCCGGGATCTTTCACGAGACCCATAGCTTTCTGCAGCAAGCAACCGTGCTTGATGATTTTACCGTGCATGAAGGTGACGCACTGGTTTCCCAACATCAAGGCAGTCAATCACCCATGGATGGCGCACTGACCGTGGCAAATACATGCAACTGGCACATTATTCCCTCCATTATGATGACCGCGATGCCTTCCAGTCCGGTTGACGAAGCTGTCATCACCCGCTTTCTTTCTTCCTACCTCCGCGATCTGCACCGGATTGCCTCCTCACTAGATGGCATTTTTTTGGTGATGCATGGGGCAATGATCAGTACCGATCGCTTGGACGTAGAAGGCGACATACTTGAAGCCACTCGGAACGCACTTCCACCGAATAAGAAACAGATCCCCATCGGCGGAATTCTTGACCTACATGGGACCTTCACCCAAAAAATGGCGGTGCATTCTACCTGCATGTTAGCGTATCGAGAAAATCCACATTCCGATGCCAAAGAAGCCTCAGAAAGAGCGGCCCACCTTCTGAATACCGTTCTCTGTGAGGAACTAAGACCGACTACCCGAATGATGCATAGCCGTCTGCTATTTAATCCTCTCGGAACCGGAAGCGCCGATTTACCCATGAGCGCCCTGCTTAAAAAAGCTCGGGAGATTGAACAAACCCATACGGAAATATTGGCCGTCAATGTGTTTGCTGGCTTCTCCTATTCGGACACCCCTGAGAGCGGGTGCGTGGTGAACTGTGTACACACGGGTTCAACCGATGAAGCAGACGGACACTTGAACACCCTGGTTGAAATCGCGCATAAATATAAGCAACAGGGCGTTCCGATCGAGCCCACAATCGACGAGGTGTTTAATCAGTTTCCCTGTCCAGGATCAGGACCCGTCTTACTAGTTGAGCCTGCGGATAACATAGGGGGTGGCTGTCCCGGTGATGCAACTGACGTTTTAGCTGAAGCCATCCGGCGTAAATTACCCAAGCTCGTCGCAATCATAAATGATCCGGATGCCGTATCCGCATGCCGAGCCGCGGGGCTGAATCAAACCCTGCGAACAGAGATTGGGGCAAAGACCGATCGGTTTCACGGTGAGTCCCTGAGTCTGGAAGGAACGGTCATTCATTTAAGTGATGGGACTTTTGACCTCGAAAATCCACACTCGCATTTAGCATCCATAGCGGGTACACATATCTGTATGGGCCCCTGCGCCGTATTCGTTTCGGGGACAGCCACGATCCTCTTAACCAGCAGAAAAACGCCTCCTATGGATTTAGGACAGTTAAGGTCACAAGGCATCCAACCAGAAGAGGCAGAATATATCATAGTCAAAGCAGCCATTGCCCATCGAAGTGCCTATGACCCGATCGCCAAGGCTTCGTTTACTATTGCCTCCCGCGGCTTATGCGCTAGCAACCTAGCGACCCTTCCCTATCAGCATGTAAAACGCCCCATCTTCCCCCTGGACGAACTAGTATGAACGCATCCCGCCTTCCGCGACATCAGCAACTCCGCGAAAACCTCCTGCAGCAATGGAAGTACGAGCGACTGAAAAAGGGGTGCAAAATTGCTAGCCAAACTGAACTGATTACGTCCAGCGGGTTTTCTCTGGCAACCGTAATCAAAACCCTAAAAGACCTTGAAACCGATGGCGTTATCGAACGAAAAGTCGGCATCGGCTCATCTATTTTAGATCCCATATGGGATACCGGATCGTATCAAGTGGGATTCTATTACAACCGAGACGTAGTGGGCGGAAGCATTCTAAATAACCCGTTTTATGGAAACCTGCTTCGTCATTTAGAATCCATAATTTTAGCGGACGGTCATGAATTTCTCTATGGAAGCTTTTCAACAGATTCGATGGTGCAAGAAAGTTGGAAGCACCTAGATGCCTTATTCTTAACCGGACTGACCGGTGGCCCGCTGGAGTCAGAACTCGAAGTGGGTGCTGTGGTTGCACAGCTGGATGCGTTTGGTAAAGCCCCCCTCTATGACACCTTTCATTTGGATGTAGCACCTGCATTCAAACGGATTGTTCGCTACGCCAAAGAGACCACCGCAAACAAGATTCTCTATGTAGACAGCGTTCATAAAGACACCCAAACCAAACATCGCTATAGGCAATTTAAAGCGACGCTTCGTACCCTTCACCCTAGCGCCACATATGAAAGAATTACTTGCGACTCCGAACACGACTTGATCGCAGAAAACCTGATGAAGAAGATCAGTAAAAACCCTCCGGATTTGACCCTGGGCTATATTCACCCCGCATGGAAGAAATCAATTTTGGCTTGCTACGGAAAAAAAATCCACGTGTACAACTTCGCGGCAAAGGGAGAAGAAAGCGAAAGCATTGAGGTAGATTATGCCGCATGGGCAGGTGAGATATGGGAGCGGACTCAGCTGCGAATTCAACAAACGACACTGTCTCCTCTGTGTCACGAGTTCCCCACAACTTGAAAAGCTCACAGATCGCAGACTCAGCAGTGACCGAGGCCTTCAAGAAGTATTTCAGATGACTGACTACGGTTAGGCTAACAAGATAATTACAGTATAGGCTATAAACCGCATCGCTGATTTAAGATGTTAGATGCCAGAACGATATTATCAAAAAAGAGAAAATTATGGACTTTTGCAATACGAATACAGGTGGAGCCATGGAGGGCCTTGCTAGGCTTGGTCATGGTATAAAATCAAGAAGATATTCATCATACGATACTCACGGAGGGAACCAAGATAATTGGCCTATTCCCGCCGGTGAAACTGTAACTCTTGCAAATATATCTGGACATGGTGCTATCCGTCATATCTGGATGACGACATCAGAGGCGAATATGAATCTGCGTGGCTTGGTTCTGCGAATGTACTGGGACGGGGAGAAGTCTCCGTCGGTCCAGTGCCCGTTGGGAGACTTTTTTGGACTGGGACATGCCAAAGCATATAGTTATGTTTCAGCACCACTGCAAACTTTTCATCTGGGGATGAACTGCTGGTTTTCCATGCCGTTCAATGATTCAGCAAGGATCACAATAGAAAATGAGGCGAAGGACGATTCCTTCATCTATTTCTATATTGATTATCAATTGCATAATGCCCCTCTCAAAGATCTGGCCTATTTTCACGCCAACTGGCGTCGTGAAATGGTGATCAAGAAGAATGAGGTGGTCGGTCCGAACGCTCGTGGCGAAATACAACGCGTGAATACAACAGGAAAGGATAACTACCTTGTTTTGGATACTGAAGGCAAAGGTCATTATGTGGGAACCTGTATTCATCTGGATACAAACGAATTCGGTTGGTGGGGAGAGGGCGATGATATATTTTTTATTGATGGAGAATCATGGCCTCCAAATATTCACGGGACCGGCCTAGAGGATTACTTCTGCGGCGCATGGAACTATAACAATTTAAGCGACACTTACTGCGCGCCCTACTTTGGGTATCATTTCAAAGGTAATGCTGATTACAGCGGGAAACACTCTCAATATCGTTTTCACATCGAAGACCCTATTTACTTCGAAAAGTCACTGTTATTTTCCATAGAACACGGTCACGCCAATGACAAGCAGGGAGACTGGGCAAGCACAGCCTATTGGTATCAGATTGACAGGAAAAAGATTTTACCCGATTTGGGATCATTCGAGGATAGAATTCCATTCAATCATGGCGGGCTTGAACGTTTATCAGGAGCTACGGATCGCAAAGGGTTACCCTCTTGAGGGTTAACAATATCTAACAAGCGGCGGACAGAGTATCCTCTCTAGCTAGGAACCAGAACATCAAGCATTTGGAACGACAAAAAAGGAAACTATCACATGACTAACCTGTTACATAATCAGAATGAATTCAATATCATCACCTATGGAGCAGTGGAAGGAGGGGAAACACTGTGCACGGGAGCCATCCAAAAGGCCATTGACACATGCTCGAATCAGAAAGGCGGTCGTGTCGTGGTCCCTTCTGGAACATGGCTGACCGGTACAATTGTTATGAAAGATAATGTAGAACTGCATCTTTCCGCTGGCGCAACGATTCTGGGTAGCATGAATCAGGATGATTACCTAACTTCCAAACCGGACGATCTCTCTCATAAAATCACTAATCATTTTTCACTCCTTTACGCAAAGGAGGCGGAGAACATTGCCATAACCGGACCTGGCGTAATTGACGGACAGAGACAACATCAATATCCACGTGTAGCACAGCACTTACGGCCGGAGATAGATGAACGTCCATGTAATATCCTATTTGATTCCTGTCGGAAGATTCAGGTGGAAGGAATCACTCTACGGAATTCCGGCATGTGGAATCAGCACTATCTGGATTGTGAAGATGTGAGGGTTAATCGTATTGAGGTCTACAATCATTCCAATCGCAACAATGACGGTATCGACATAGACGGTTGCCGGCGTTTTGTGCTCAGCAACAGCACCTTTGATTGCGACGACGACGGCATTTGTCTGAAAAGTAGCGGTCCAGCAGTCTGTGAGAACATTACGATTACCAACTGCGTGGTTAGTAGCCACTGTAATGCCATCAAATTAGGGACCGAGTCTACGGGTGGCTTCAAGCATGTCACCATCTCTAACTGTTCCGTCAAACCTTCTGCCACTAAAACGGTTGTCTACGGGACTATAGAAGGCGCCACGGCTATCACGGTGGGTTGTGTAGACGGTGGCATCTGCGAGGATATTACGATCAGCGACATTGAAATTGAGGGCACACAGGTACCAATATTTTTACGCCTAGGCAAACGTAACCGGCCACACACTACCGGAGCCAAAGTCGACAAAGACAGTACGATGAGCGATATTTCCATCCGTAATATTAACGCGACGGGTTGTGGAGACTGGGGATGTGCATTTCTCGGACTGCCGGGAAACCCGATCAAAGGTCTCCAGTTGCAAAATATCAACATCACCTTTCTTGGCGGTGGCACAGAAGAGGATAGTAGAAGAGTCGTCCAGGAAGAGCTTCGTAGTTACCCGCAGGCAGCCAAATGGGGGAAAATGCCAGTCTATGGTGTATTCATCCGCAATGCGGATAAAGTGAGCCTGCAAAATCTCGACTTACGGGTGATAAAAAAAGATCACCGCCCTCCGGTGTGGCTGGAAAATATCAATGGTCTCATTATGTCAGATAGTAAAACTAGAAAATCTGTTGCTAAACAACCACGAGTAATTCGCAAACACGTAATAAATTAATAGGGAAACGTATTCTTGAGAGTAGACGACATCGTCCTTCACCCCTGAAGTGCAGAGCCAAGCGGATCTGCACCTTGATCACAGTATCCAATATGCAGGTGGCGACGAAAACCCTCCGCATAAGTAAATATTTCTGACATTTCGCCAACTTCCCGAGATAAATTTTGCATAGTTTCCACGTATGAATTCATGCCTTGGCTTTTATCCAACCACTCCTTTTGACTCCGGTGACATTCCAGCATGGCCTGTTTTGTGCGGAGCACTTTAGAGACATCAATAAAAAGTTCTGGAACAACGCCATGTCCTAGTGGGTCAAGATTGCCATGGGGTTGTGCGTGGTATACGGCAACGGAATGCTCAACCGCATTACGGGGGGGGGCGGTGGGGAAGTTAGGCATTCCTCGGCAGAAGGCCGCGGTTAATGCCAAACGACAGGAATTCATATGATCTTCCATGTAATCTTGCGGAGAGTGGAGTAATAGAATATCCGGAGACACGTCTCGCATTACCGCGCCTATCTTCGCCAAAAGAGGTTTTTCATACAAGATATCAACATCATTCACGAGGGGTGGATGATAAACGGCTCCAATCAAATTGGCTGACGCGCGCGCTTCCTCGGTTCGAACCGCAGCAATTTCTTCGGCAGGTACATCCAGCGAACCGCAGGATCCATTTGCGATATTCATCATGTGGATCTCGTATCCGGCCTCCTCCTTTAGACGAATCAAGGTACCGGCCATACAGAACTCAATATCATCTGGATGAGCCACGATGGCGAAAGCACGCTTGGTCATATTAATGAACCTCCACACCGCATTCTCCAACCCCAGATCGAAGATAATTAAAGCAAACATTGGGATGATCCGCGAGCAAACTCATAGGCACGGAAGTATCGATGATTTTCTTGGAAATCATAAAGGCTGTTAGACGCATCCCAAAGGGATTGTCATGGTGACCGGGATGCCAAATCGAGACCTTCTCCGCTTGCCAGGTTTGCTTTGGCCCTACCGTTACTGCAGACGATGGCACATTCTGCACCACCCCTCCCCCGGAGGTTCGGGCGTTTTGGATAAGTGTAATGGGATGCAACTCCACCTGACGAGTTCCCAGGGCGCGATAGACTTCTGGTGAGGGAGGCTCATCTTGATAAAAACCCTCACGTTTAAAAGGATCGTTGAAGGCCCAGTGCTTCACCTCCCCCTGTCCACCCTGCATTAAGGCGCATCGAACCCCTTCCCAACTTTTCTCATACGCTGACACATTGGTAGAGGGAAAGTATAAATTTTCTTCAGGCATCGCCAAAGCGGGTTCAATCCGATTGAACAATAAATCCAAGTCCGCCTTCTTGAACCCGAGCGGATGATTCTCATCAACCGTCTGACCCTTCTCCACCCATTCATCCATCCCCCAGAAATGAGCGTCGTGAAGCTTAAGCCCCATCGCGTTCACCATTTGGGCGACTAGTGGAAGCTGTTCCGTGGGTCCGATAGGCCCGCAGACCCCGACAGGATTGTCGGGAGTGGCCTGCTGCCATGCCTGGATATACTCCAGGGCTTCTGCACAATAAAATTCCTGTGGCGTATCAAAGAATTTAATGGAGAAACCCGGACAACTCAGTTGTTCAAGATCCCTTACGGTGAGCCGTGCAGCCTCGTCGAGGATTTCACGATCCAGGGTTGTGTAATCCCACCATGCTGGGGCAACTTTACTTATTGTACGCATAAAAGAGTCTCCAAAATTAGTTTAATTGTCAGATTATGTTGAAAATAATTTCATAATTTTAGTCACTACAACTATCAAAAAGACCTTCCCCTCGCATCCAGCGTACGGCCCGATCCATGCTCTGTTCAGGCGTATAGGCCGGACGATAACCAAGCTTCTCTTTAATTTTAGAGATGTCAGGACACATATTTGCTTCAAAATGGTAATGCGCCCCCTTGGAAGGTGAGAGCTTCACGTAGGTCTTCCAGTCTACGAAGCGGACCGGAAGATCGACACCATAGATGGCTCCATACGCCTCCACAAACTGGAGAGTCGTTAGAGCGTAAGCTGACCCAACGTTAAAAATTTCTCCTGTGGCGGCATCCCGATTCTCAACGGCCAAGGCAAACGCAGTAGCAATATCTTCTGCATCGCAAGGGCTAATCAAATTCGAACACGGCAAAGGTAAAACAACTTCTTCTCCACGTGCGAGTGCACGATGGATCTCAAGACGTCTCCCCCCCATAGTATCTAGAGGGATCTTCCCAGGCCCACAAATATTAGAAGGCATAATGGCCGTAAAAGCCATCCCTTCTTTCAATGCGCGATTCTTGGTCGTAACCAATTCATCATACCTCTGCGCATAAGGCTCAAAGCTACAAAGCCCCTGCGTGGCTTCTGGAGTCGGCACTATTCGCGGCGGACCAAACATCCAAATTGACCCGCAAACAATCAGATGCTGGCAATGCAATTTGGACACCTCATACAGTGATGGCACATCCGTGCCAAGAATATCGATGATGACATCCGCCCCCAGATCAGCAACCGAGGCCTGCCAATCACCCTCCTCGCGACTATAGGACGCAATAACTGGACACACGGATTCCCATGCACCTGTTACAGGTATCGGCCGACGACCACTGGTCATCACAACCACCTCGTGCCCCTTTCGTACGAGCAATGATGTCAAGTAGCCGCCCACATGACCTGTTCCACCGATGATTAATATCTTCATTTTTTTACTATTCATAGTTCTTCCGTTTTACATGGCAAACCAAGCGCCCTCCGCGGGTTCACCGAGGTCAAGGCATTTCGTCGGGTTGCCGTGGTATTACAACCCTTCTTTAAAACCTCGTTCATCTGCGGAAGGTTCATCGCCGAGCCAACCAAGTGCGCACGATTTGGGGCCCATGCAGCCAAATCCTCCCCTACCTCCACGGTCCACCGGCCCAAGGTATAACTCCCAGGCCCTAAACCCGCAGCGGACATGGCATCCGAAACCACGATGGCACGGTCACCTGCTAATTGAAGATACGTGGCCAAGGCATAACTTGGGACGTGTACGCCATCGGCAATAAAACAAATCCAAAGCCTTTCCGCCCGACTGAGCACACGCTGAATGATGTTGTCATGGCGATTCAAGGTCATGGGACAGCCATTCCCCAAATGCGTATACATCGACAACCCGACGTCCAAAGCCGCATCCAGCTGATCCATAGAGGGGTTACAGTGACCTGCAGAAACCACGACACCTTGCTCCACCAACCAACGGGTTACAGCAAGATCTTTATCCATTTCTGGAGCCAGGGTCACAATCCGAGCAAGTCCACCCGCAGCTTCGAGAAGGCGTTCCGCATCCGATCGATTTGCAGGGCAGATCGCATCTACAGGATGAGCCCCACGGTAGCCCTCCTCGGGATTAATAAATGGACCCTCGATATGAAGCCCAGCAATGACGCGACTTGCCAAGTCATCCTGTTGTCGGAGAGCCACCAGCCGAGCCAACCGACGTTCCATTACCTCGATCGTGTCGGTAACAATCGTGGCCATAAACCCATCTACACCATCCTCCTCCATTTTTGTACACGCATGATGAAGCCCTTCAGCAGGCAGGTTGTCCTGATTAAAATCAACTCCTGCATATCCATTAACTTGGAGATCAAAATATCTAGGATTCATGTTCATTTCAGTGGATGATTTGCTAGCAAAGACGCCGATTCTGAATCAAGGTAAAGAGTGGTTTGCTCATGTTGCTGCAAACAGGTCGATGGATACTGTGGATCCCTTTCCTTTTCTATAGACTCTTTAACCGCCTGCGCTTTCCGCTCGTCTGGAACCGAAGCAATGATGGTTTTAGAGGCCAGAATTTGGTTAATACTCATAGAGATGGCCTGCTGGGGAACTTCTTCTAAAGTGGAAAACCATCCCTCGCCTAATTGTTGTTTTCGACAGACTTCGTCCAAGCTGACCACGAGGTAAGGTTCCTTGGTTTCAAAATCGGCCGGTGGATCATTGAACGCCATGTGTCCGTTTTCACCAATACCAACAAATGCAATGTCAATCGGACAGGCCATGATCTCCCGCCCCAATCTTACACACTCAGCCTCGGCATCCTGCTCGCCGTCGACATAGTGAAAACGCTTCAAAGGTAGGGCGAGTTTTCGAAGGAAACGGCACCATAGATAATTCCGGAAAGAGGCAGGATGGGTAATGGGCATACCAACGTATTCATCTAAGTGAAACCCCGTTACCGCAGGCCAAAAAATATCGGGCTCTTTAATCAACTGTTCGAGCATTTCAAATTGCGAGGCGCCCGTCGCAATGATAATATTCGCTTCACCTCGTTCAGCGATTGCCTCACGAATCAACTGTGCGCCTTCAGCAGCAGCCTTGCGACCAAGTTCTTCTTTTGATGTACTTACATTTACCTTCATATCCACTTCCTTATTTTAGCAAAAATGCCCTATTTTAGTTTGATGTCACGTGGCATCTTAGGTATAAATGATTTGATGTCAAATATTTCTAGTAAAAAAGTAAAGCCGAAAATTATCCGCTTAGTGGATGTAGCCTCCGCAGCGGGCCTTTCTCGCGCTACGGTTTCCAAAGTCCTGCTTGGCAGTGGTGGAGACAGCGTGAGGGTTAGCAAAGAGACCTGTGAGCGGGTGCAGGAAATCGCTCGAGATATGGGATACACGCCCAACCGGGCTGCCCGCCAACTCAAAGGAATTTCCAGTCAAACCCTCGGGGTAATTTTAGACGCGGAAATTACGCCTGTTATGACCGAGCGACTCTTTGCACTAGAAGAAGAGAGCTCTCTAAGAGGCTACCGTTTACTGATAGGACGTACCCACCATCAAGCAGCTGAGATCACGGCTTTCCTCAACGAGTTTGAAGGACGCGGGATCGAAGGTCTTATTTGTTTATTTGACCAAACCCAAGGCTTTGATCACAACGTGCGAAGGGCCTTTGCTGGTCGATCCAATCTTTTATTTCACGGGCGACAACTGTGCAGTAATGCCTGCGCAGTTCAGGTCGACACCGCAGATGCCATCCGTCAACTTGTGAATCATCTTGTGGAACGCGGGCATACCCGAATAGGCATGGGACTCGAGCATATGGAAGATCGACTTATGACCGTTCGAAAGTCGGCCTTCGAAACAACCATGCATGCACGCAGAGAACCCGTAAATCCTCAGTGGATCTGGAACGCTGAAAAACCAACTTTTGATCCTCCAGCGGAGTTGATCGATGCAGCCATCGATCACCTCGTAGTTCGCCAGGGTGTGGACGCAATTATCGCATCCGACGACATGTGGGCGGTGCGTTTCATCCAACGCCTAAAAGCACGGGGCCTGAAGGTGCCCGAAGATGTCGCGGTAACCGGTTATGATAATTTAACTATAGGTACGGTGATCGATCCTCCCTTAACCACCATTGACCAACAACATGCGATATACGCCAGAACAGCCCTGGATCTTTTAACTCAATCCATTTCAGAAACGATTCAGGGAGATCAGACGATTCGCACCATCCCCCCCCGCCTCGTGGTTCGCCAGTCGAGCTAAGGTTATTCTTTTACGTTACAACCTGAGCAACGCCCCGGAGAGAAACCGGCTTTCCGGTGGAGACACTTTGATAGATCGACTCTACCAGCTGCACACTTCGCATGCCTTCACTCCCGTCACAGGTCAGCTTTGATTTCTTTCCCTTGAGCACATCAACTAACTCTTGAAATTGCCGACGGTGGCCATCCACATTGATATCAAGCGGATTTGAAGCACTCTCATTTTTTTCATCTTTAGCAAAATATCGCTCGCGAATCGTTCGATCTGATCGAAGGGGTTTAACGAAATCCCATCGGAGTAATTCATCCACTAAGGAAGTCATACTCCCTTGTGTCCCACAAATTTCAAGTCCTTTAGGGTTCCCAGGATAGCATTCGGTCGAAACTTCAAAGGTCCCCAGTGCTCCATTCTTGTATTTCAAGGTCGCCACTAAGTGGGTCTCTACTTCGATACGTTTTCGTGAAGGACAATTCGCATAGGCCATGACCTCCACTACATCGCCCATGAGCCAAAGTAGTAAATCCACACTGTGAATCCCCTGGTTCATCAAGCAACCTCCACCATCCAGATCCCAAGTTCCCCTCCACGCCCCACTATCGTAGTAGTCCTGAGAGCGAAACCATTTCATATACGCGGATCCGTTAACCGTAACACCCAGACGACCCTCGTCGATGGCTTTTTTCATCACGATATAAACATCTTTAAATCGATTGGGGTAGACCGTGACCAACTTCACGTTATGACGACGGCAGACATGAATGATGCGCTTACAGCGCTGGGTTGTGACCTCCAACGGTTTTTCAATCACCAAATGCTTGCCCGCCTTAGCGGCAGACAATGCCAGATCCAGATGTGCACCAGAAGGCGTGCAGAGCGTGACCACATCCAAACCCGGATCGGCCAAAAATGCATTCCAATCCGTGTGCGGTCTGGCACCATATTTTTCAGCAAAGGCATCCGCCTTCTCTTGGGAGGAAGAAAAACAGCTGTGTAGGCGCGCGCCTTTCAGTTTGCGGATTGCTAATGCATGGGACGTCGAGATATTCCCCAGTCCAACCACCCCAAATCCAACTCGTTTAGAAGCCATGAATAAATCCTATTTATCGAGCACGTGATTAAGTTTTTGGGCTGCGGTCTAGGGTGACCGCCTGCGACTGTGCCGCCGATGCATAAATGGCATCTGTTATTTTTTGAATAATTAATGACTGTTCAAAGGTGGTCGCGGGAGATCTTCCTTCAAGTATAGCTTCGGCAAAATCCTGTACGGGACGGGTATGAACCACCGCACCCTCCTCGTCACCCTCCCAAAGCACAGTTGAACAAGCCCCTTTCTCTTCATCCAGATAATCGTAACATATTTTCTTTCCAACACTGGGAATCATTTGCAAACGCAACGAACCGCGGGTCCCGATGATTTCCCAAATCGCGTGCGTCGATAGGGATAAGTATTCGGCACGCTCGTATTGTATCACCTCTCCGCCCGCACAGCGGATAAATGCGGCAACGTGGGTTTCACCATCCGATCCCTCAGCAACATGCGACGACAGAATGGGAGGGATGCCCCAACTTTGGGCGAGGACCGTTACCGGGTCCAGAGACCAACCCAGTACTCCGAGCACATAGTCAAAATCGTACCCTCCCCAATTGACCAAAATACCGCCACCATTCAATTCACGGCTCAGGCGCCAAGCCGGTTTTTCTTTTTCAGGTCGAGGTTTCGCTGGGGAAAAATTACGAATGAGAATAGAGCGAATTGGTCCCAAGGGTTGATCCCGAAGAAATTGGGTCACGGCCTCAGCATGTGGCAGAAAACGATGCCGCGAGGAACAACAAGCTCCCACTACGTCTCCTTTGGCAGCTATCATACGCTCCAACTCCGGCCCATTCATTGCGACCGGCTTTTCGACCAGAACATGTTTTCCGTGGGCAAAAGCTTCCATGACTAAGGGGCCCCGTAAGCCTGTAGGTAAGGCAAGAACCACCGCATCCACGCCTTCATCCTGGAGCAATTCCATGCCATCTTCATAGGTTCGTAGTAGGCCATGCTCAGCCACTACTGATTGTAAGCGTTCCTTAGCCGGGTCCGCAATGGCGACTAAATCGATAAGCTTTGATTTTGCTGCAGCAGCGGCATGACGCGCGCCCATCGCTCCAAATCCAATAAGTCCTACTCGTACCTTCGTCATACAAAACACCTCATTAATAATTTACACCATTTATTCTATACCACTTCGTATTTTGGTACCAGGTATCCGCCGGAAACCATTGGACATGCCCTCCCACAAATAACGTGTTCAACCCATCCGAATGAACTCGTGAAGGAGGCGTCCCTCCTGAAAAAGGAGGGATTACATCCTTATTACCCACAAAGTCCATTGCGTAACGAACGTCAGCGAGCAGAACTATACTGTCTTTTTCATGTATATAACTCGTGGGCCCGAGTCTGGGCATTTGAGGAGAGTGGCCGAGGCCGTGGTAATTCCACCCATAGCCCACCCACGAATTTTTTTTTGTACTCGGGCAACTCCAGATAGACTGTTTTTCCAACACGCCCCCTCCAGCATAAGGAGCTAGTTTTGTATACCATCGGATGGATGAACTATACGCAGCATAAGGTAAATACCCCTCATGGTCATTCGCATAACCCTGTGCGGCAAGTCCTATCTGATGAAGGTTAGACATACAGGCTGTCTTTTGGGCCTTTTCTCGAATCCGGCCCAATGCGGGCATGAGGAGACTTGCTAACAAAGCAATAATCGCGATCACCACTAACATTTCTATAAGTGTGAAACCCAGACGAGATTTTTTTTGCTTCAACGAAGCTTCGTTCAGCACTGCTGACAACTCCTTGCGAACCAGGCCGAAGGAGTTTTCCGTGGTGAAACTCATTGAAGTTGAAGTAATCATATTAAAAACTTTAACATTATTTATTTTAAAGTCAAATCTCATCTTTGTCCTATCCAATTAACCACGCGGGCCTCATCTTCTTCGGTCCAGCCGGTGCAGGCGTTGTTCATAATGTCCATATAGTCAGACGATGGATTCTCACGCAGACCGTAGGAGCTATCTATATACAGCCCTCGCTTCGCCTGACGTCGGAACTGAGCGAAGGTGTGCCTCCGGTACTCTTCCCACACCTTGTAGGTCTCGGCTCGATCAACGGCATTATCAATGATGACTAACAATTCCGCAGCTCTCTCCGGTTCCTGCTCAATCAAATCATTCAACTCCTGCGGATCTTCGCGCAGGTTAAAAAGGCGGCTCGGGTAGCCCTCATACACCATGAGCTTATAGTCGCCGCGCACCAGCATCCATGACATGGTGTTGGTCGTTAGCCCGCTGTACATCGAGAGAGCCCAGCCGCGGCTGTCTGAGGATTCCCCGCGAGCCAGCGACAGTAGCGATTCCCCGTCAAAATACTCGCGATTCTCCAGCCCGCCCAGTTCACATATTGTCGGGGCTATGTCGATCAATGATACCGGCGACTCAATTGTCTGCCCCGCTTTGATGTCTGGGCCCATCATGATCAGCGGTACTCGGGCGGAGCCTTCAAAGTGGCTCATCTTGTAGTACTGTTGGTGTTCGAGCGCGAGTTCGCCATGATCGCCCGAGAAAATGAAGGTCGTAGCATCCTCAATCCCAGCATCGTCCAGAGCCGCCGCCAGTTCTCCGACAATCGCATCCGCTTCCGCACACATTGCGAAGTATATACGGCGAATCAATTTGACCGTATCCGCCCGATAGCCGTTGCGCCAGCCCTTGGCTTTCTGCTGATACACGTTAGCGGGATGATTGGTTTCATCGAGTGGCGGCACATCCACCAAGTCCTCCGGTATCTTATCGAACCAATACTCGTTTGTCTTAAATGCTGCATGGACTAGGCCGGGGTTCAGGCAGATATAGAAGGGCTTGTCACCCGGACGCCATGAACGAATGAGTTCGATCGCCTTATCCGCGCTCGACCAATCATTGGCATGAAAGCGGCGCTCATGGCCAGGATCAACGGAATAATCTTGGGCAGGATCACACTCCATTATGGGATACTGCGCAGTATTCAGGGGTTCAATGAGCTCCGCAACCCGGTTCATTACGCTATGGTGTCCCGTCAAGTAGTCACCATGCTTGCCCAGCAAAAGCACTTGGTGGGTCTTGGTGAGAGCCTGCGAGTAGGTCCACATTCCCGTTTCCAGCCCCTTGGAATTGTTCCATGCCTCGCACTTGTGAACGTAGGTTCCCGACAACATGCTGGCCCGCGACGGACAGCAGATAGGGTCGTTGCAGTATGCGTTTTTGAAAAGCGTTCCCCGCGCGGCTAACTCGTCGATGTTCGGCGTGGCCTTGGCCATTGCCCGGTGGATTCCTTGGCAGCCGAGCATGCGACCGTCCCAGCTCTCGGCATGAAAATGGAGAATATTGTGTATCGTCATGATCTTCTTCCTCTGCGAACATTTATATTATTTAACACCTTGCTTTGATGTATTATTGGTTGTCCGAATAGATTATTACAGTCACCCTGGGTTATTTAAATTGCGGGAGGAAAGCATGATTCGCGGCAAGAAGCTCTTCAGCAAGCTCCCCCGCTCGGTCTTTGCAGGGTAACTGAGGTGAGTTAAATAAGGCTTGAGTGAAGGTTTTCTTATCCCCCCTAATCGCCGCATCTACCGTCAATTCCTGCTCTACAATAATTTGCTCCATCACTCCCTTTAGTTGTAAAGGGATATTTCCACTGGCTACGGGATTGATCCCAGAAAGCGATGCGGTCGCCCAGGTTTCCACCGCCACATCGCGCGGAAGGTTATCAATTTGGCCTACGTTTGCATGCGCGACAACCACTCGTCGCGCCTCCCCGGCACACAATCCAACCACCACGTCACATAACATTTCGTTGGAACGCGATAAGGCTTCATCTGGAACGCTCCCCTCATCGAGGATAGAGATCAGTCGATCGGCCTTCACCACTTTTCGATCCGCCCGGCCCGGCAAAACGCCTTTGCGGTGCAAATGATATTTTTTCAGCACATCTTCCGACCCGTTGAAGTAGGGTAAATTTTCACAGAGATGATTTGAACCCGACACCGGGAAGTAACCGAATTGTTCATACATATAAAAATTGAAATAATATGGATATAATTTCTCGGATGAAACAATTAGTTTCTTGATTTCATCATCGGTTGTCCCCGTCTCAAGGGTACCATCTTGTTCCAGTTCATACTTCAAGTAATTTGCGAGGGTTAAGTGCGCCTCAGGGTTTTCCATGCCCTTGACAAAAAGTTTAGGCATAAAGGTAAAATGATTCACCCCGAGGCACAGCGAATCTACTTCATCCCGGCTCTCTAATTGGAAAAAGTTTTGTAGCATCTTTATGATGCCAATATATTCATGGCACAGCCCCACGCATTTGATCGAAGTGGCTTTCGAGACTGCCCGAGTCAACTGACTCAAAGGATTGGTCACATGCACCATATAACTATCTGGACATAGCTTCTCCATTTTTGCAGCGATACCTAAAAAAACTGGAACATTGCGTAGGGTTCGAGAAATACCAGCCGGTCCGACGGTATCCCCCACCGTATGCAATACCCCATACTTCGCAGGAATATCATAATCCCGCTGCATGGACTCAAGCCCGCCGGTTGAAATGGAAACAATGACCACATCCGCATCGGTAAGAGCCGCATCCATCTCGGAAATGACAATTTTCCAATTGCACTCTATATGTTGGGTACAAGCTTCCAAATACCGCTGCGTTAAGAGCATCGATTTCGGGTCAACATCCACTAAATGCAATTCCGATCCCTGCAGGGACTCCTCCAGAAACATATCTGAACACAAGCGAGGGGTCCACAACACACTTCCACCACCAATAAATGCTATTTTAAAACTCATACTATCAACCTCGTTTTTGCTGTATTATAATTGCTTTCTTTACTCACTTATTTCCCGCGATACTAACCATGACTCTTTGTGCACGCCCCCTCTCCCCCCTTCATCCACCACTCTAACGGTAATCGTTTGAGAATCAGCCTCCCAATTAATCCCTTGGTTAAGAATAATTTCAAAAGGTTCATTTTTGTTTTCAGGGGTTAGACTCTGGTGAGCCCCCACGAGCGTACCATTTACAAATACCTGACAATGATCATCCACGGCTCCAAAATATAGAATGACTTCTCTTTCCCGCATTGAGGCAGGGATCTTAAGTTGAAAGGTGTACCACCCCACCCCGTCGTACTCTTTTAATTTCTTTTTCAGTTCCACATCAGGTGATTCATAGGTGTTGGACCATGGAACATTGACTCGAAAAGATTTCCAATCCACGGTCTCACCCCAAGAAAGATTCTGCCACTTATCGCGTCCGCCTACGTTGTCTTCATCCATTTTGAAGCGCCACTGGAAGGGTGTTTTTATCCAGGGTAAGGGATACTTTTCAAGGTGTTTGACTAGGGACAAATTGCATACATCCCCCCAAACATCCTCCACATAGAATATCCCCCCCCAAGACATTTTCATATCCGTACGATGAGCGTTTCGAAAGGCCAGTAGCTGTTTAGAATAGCTATACCCTTCATCTCCCCGATAATACATCGCTGCATGCTCGAGACGTGAATGATGATTAACTAAAGTAAGCTCTTGCACGCGCTTTTGCTCATCGGCTGTAAGGTT
>Ga0222650_1000380_pt1 | contig 36243 bp, 36 predicted proteins | sample AntAcemetagen367_FD_179820 | JGI IMG/M metagenome (GOLD analysis project Ga0222650, IMG submission 179820) | Saline water microbial communities from Ace Lake, Antarctica - #367 | ecosystem: Environmental > Aquatic > Non-marine Saline and Alkaline > Saline | place: Antarctica: Ace Lake... | reverse complement strand
AAGGTCTTAATGTCGAAGGTCGAAGGTCGAAGGTCGAAGGTCGAAGGTCGAAGGTCGGGATTGAAATCGCTGGGGCGATTTGGGGACTTTTGACTTTAGACCTTGGACTTTCCGACTTTTAGACAGCGCGGAAGCGCTACGCGAAGCGTTTTATGAGTTTTTCGGAGGCGGCGAGCGCCATGCCGGTGACTTGGTCCATGTTGTAGTAACGGTAGGTGGCGAGGCGACCGATGAAGGTGGTGTTGGTTTCCGCTTTGGCGAGAGCGGCGTATTTCCGGTAGGCTGCTGCGGCATCGGGAGCGGGGACCGGGTAGTAGGGTTCTTTGGACAGGTCCCAGTCGGTTGGGAATTCGCGGACGATGGAAGAGGCGTCGATTTTCTGGCCGGTGGCGTGTTTGATCTCGACGATGCGGGTGAAGGGGATGTCTTTTCCCGGATAGTTGACCTGCATGGCGGGCTGCCAGAAGCCGGGTTTGCCGGAGATGGGTTCGCGGGTGGCGAGTTGGGCGGCTGAGAAGGATTCGTGTTCGAAGCGAAGGGAGCGGTAGGGCAGGGGGCCGAAGCGGCGGTCGAAGTATTCGTCGATCGCGCCGGAGAAGATCAGGTGGTCGTGGGGGAATTTTTCGCGTGCTTCCTGGAAATCGGTATTGAGATGGAGTGTCGTGTTGGGCGAGTCCGCGAGGATGTTTTCGAGAAGGGCTGTGTAGCCGTTTTTGGGGAGGGCTTGGAAGGATTCGGAGAGGTATCGGTCGTCGCGGTTGGTGCGGATCGGGATGCGTCCGCAGACGGAGGGGTCAAGCTCGCGGGGGTGGCGTTTCCATTGTTTGAGCGTGTAGCCTTCGAAAAAGAGTTCGTAGAGGCGGGAGCCGACCTGGGAGAGGATGACTTCCTCGGAGTTTTTGGGGTCCGGGATGTGGTGCCGGTTTTTTGTGAGGTATTGTTCGAAGTCGGAGGTTGTGGCGGATTTGCCGACGAGGTCTTCGAAGGTGTTGAGGTTGATGGGGAAGTGCCAGTATTTCCCTTCGGTGAAGGATTTAATCGTGTAATCGACCGGATTCCATTCGGTGAAGCGGGAGAGGTAGTCGAGAATTCGTTGGGAATTGGTGCGGAAGTAGTGGGGGCCGTAGTTGTGGATCAGGACGCCGGCTTTGTCATGGGAGTCGTATGCATTTCCGGCGAGGTGCGGGCGGCGATCGACGATAGTACAGGAGTGTCCAGCGTTGGAGAGTCGGTGGGCGGCCACGATTCCGGAGAAACCGGCACCTACTATGAGAAATTTCACAGACTCTAAACTTTAAATTCCAAAGAGAGAAAGAGATAGCTGGCACGCTGCCGCCCTTGGTCGATTCTTCCGGAATTTGGAAGAAAACCTGCGCGATTTTTTCTTTGGTTTGTGAGATTCCCCGCGTGGCGGGGATGCGGTTCGATGGAGAGGTAATCTCTGGGTTTGTTCAATCAAAAATGAACAAATTTAATATTTGGAGATAGGATTAGAACTTGGGAATGGGCTTTCCAGGGAGAAGAATGGAGAAGAGATCGAGGCTGACCGGTTGGAGTTGGCCGAGGAATTCGAGAAGGATTTTGACGCGTTCGGTGGCGGGCGCGACGGATTGGATGGTGCCTTTCATGCCTTGGAATGGGCCGTGGGCGACTTCGACCTCATCGCCGACGGAGATTTCCGGGGCGACCGTGATGAGTTCCTGTTCGTCGCCGGCTTGCTGGGAGACCTGTTGGATCAGTGAGATGACAAAGTTTTCCGGGACGGGTGGGAACTCGGTGCCGAATCTTACTAGGCCGCGGACGCCTTGGCAAAAGGTGACGGCGCGTTCCATTTCGAAGAGGTCGAACTTTGCGAGGATGTAACCGGGGAAAAGCGGTTCGAGCCACCAGATTTTACCGCGGCGTGTGGCTTTGCGATACTTGATACGCGGGCAGAAAACCTCGATCCCCTCCATTTCGCGGAGGTGTTTCGCGGCGACGTGTTCACGCTTGGTCTGGGTGCGGACGCAGAACCATTGGGGCGTTTCCGGATCCGTTTGTTTCATTGGCCAAGGAGTTTTTGTAGGATCGGCAGGACTTGTCCGCCGCGTTTCATCCAGGATTCCAAGCGGTCGATGCGGTCGGTGAGAAACTCGCGCTCGACGGGGTCGGGGGTTTGTGATGCGGTTTGGCTGAGGATTTTCAGCTTGGATTTTCCGCTTTCCAGATGGGGGCGAACTTGCTCGCGGATGAAGCCGCCAGCGAGGCGTTTTAATTCCACCGCAGGTTCGTAGTAGGTGCGGCGGTCGCCGTTTCGATCCGTTTCCCGAACAGCGCCCAGCTCACGAAGCGTGCGCAGACCTTGGCTGGCTGAGCCTTTTGAGATTCCGAGTTTGGAGACCAGGTCGTCCAAAGCAAGCGGCTCGGGTGAAATGAAGAGCAGGCCGTAGATTTCTCCGAGAGATCGGGGGAGGCCAAGGACACGGACACCGTCGACGAAAAAATCGACCACCTGGCGCTGGAGCGAGCTGAGGGAATCAGGTTGCGTGTCTGGAGAAGGCAGATCCACGGGCTCTGAGTATTGGGATGGGGGTGTTTGTTCAAGTTTTTTTGAACATAAAATTTTGTATATGACGCTGCTTGTATTTTCTCTTGACTGCATATACTATTTAGTGGATATAACGTTTATGGATATTTCCGGGTTTTACAAATGCATGAGCGATCCGCAGAGGATACGGATTCTGAGCCTGCTGGAGGAGGGAGAGCTGTGCGTTTGTCATCTTTCGGAAATCCTTGATATGGATCAGGTGAGGCTCTCGAAGCAGTTGCGCTATATGAAGGATCAAGGAGTAGCGACAGCAGAGCGCAGCGCGCAGTGGATGATTTACCGTGTGGCGGAGCCTGTGAGAGAGCTCCTGGCTGAGAACCTGCGCTGCCTTCGTGTATCGGGGGGAAAAGATCTGCCACTTTCTTCCGATCGTGAGCAGAGGAAAAAACTGTTCGAGCGGGTTTCCGTGGAGGATTCCCAGTGCTCGGTGGAAATTCGCGAATTGATCGCGAGCAATCTTGAAAAATGCGAATTATGAAAAAACCAACTGTTTTGATCCTGTGCACCGGGAACTCGTGCCGAAGTCACATGGCCGAGGGTATCTTACGTCACCACGCCGGAGATCTCCTTGATGTCCGGAGCGCGGGATCCGATCCTGCGGGGTATGTTCATCCATTGGCCATTGAGGTGCTCGGGGAGATCGGGATCGATATTTCAGGTCATTACTCGAAGCACCTGAATGAATTTCTGGAATCTGATATCGATGTGGTCGTGACCGTTTGTGGAAACGCGGATGCGGCATGTCCGGCGTTTCCCGGGAATTCGGTGCGTCACCATTGGGGCTTCGAAGATCCGCCGAAAGCAGTGCGCGAGGGTGAGACCGAGACGGAAGCATTTCGCAGGATTCGCGATGTGATTTCCAATACCTTCCAAGCGTTCGCCGCCGGGTACCAGCTGGCATTTTCAAAAACCGAAAAATAACCGATCATGAAACCAGAGACTGAAAACAAGGATCAGAAACCGTCATTGCCAGCGCGTAAACCCGGGGGGCTGTTCAGCCGCCTGTTCGATAAGCTGGATAGCTCGATGAAAGAGAAGGCCGACAAAAAGGCTGCGGAAAACTGTTGCGGTGGCAAGGACGGTAAGAAAGGCGGCGGATGCTGTTAGAACTGACCGATCTGCTGGTATATCAGCTGGGAGGAATGGATCCGCAGAGCCGGGCTGGGGCGGCGGTGCATTTTTTAGTCTATGACACGATCAAGATCTTCCTGCTTCTTGCGGTGATGATTTTCGCGATCGGGGTATTGCGAACCTACCTGCCTGAGGAACGGCTGCGGCGATGGATGGGTGCCGGTGGGCTGTGGGGTAATTTGGTTGCCGCGCTTTTCGGTGCGATCACCCCTTTTTGTTCATGCTCCTCGGTTCCGATTTTCATCAGTTTGCTCAAAGCGCGGGTTCCGCTGGGGGTGACATTTTCATTTCTGGTGACCTCGCCAATTATCAACGAATATCTGGTGATTCTGATGGCGGGGGAATTCGGGGTTCCGGTTGCGGTTGCGTATGTCACTTCGGGATTGGTGATCGGGACGCTGGCCGGGGCGATACTCGGACGCATGAAGCTGGAGCATTTATTGGAAAAGGATATCACGGGTTCTTCCGAATTGGAGAAGCCTGCGGAATTCCCCGATTTCCTATCGCGGTTGAAATACGGCTGGGCTGAGGCGGTGACCGTGATCCGACAGATCTGGATCTGGGTTTTGGTGGGAGTTGCGGCCGGATCTTTGATACACAATTTCGTGCCGGAGGAAGCGATTCACAACGCTCTATCCGCGACCGGAATTTTCTCCGTTCCGCTGGCGACCTTGCTCGGGGTGCCGATGTATGGCTCGTGCGCGGCGATCGTTCCGGTGGCGGTGGTTCTCTTTGAAAAGGGGATTCCGCTGGGAACGGCGCTGGCGTTCATGATGGCGATGGCGGCGCTAAGCCTGCCGGAAGCGATCATGTTGAGGCGCACGATGCGACTGAAACTGATTGCGATCTTTTTCGCGCTCACTTCGGCGGCGATCATCGGAACCGGGTATTTGCTTAACGCGCTCGCACCGATTTTATCGAACTGAATGGCGCTCAGATCATGTCGCGAGTCACGATGTAATTGGCGCCGCAGCGCGGGCATTGCACGGTGATCTCGTTGGCGTCGTGGAAGAGTTCGTCGGGCTTGTCGCGCCAAGCGCCGAGGATGGGGATGATTTTCTCGACCGTGCAGCCGCAATGGAAGCGGAAGGGACGGGTTTCCAAGAGATTGGTTTCTTCGGTTTCGGAGATCTTTGCGACGTCTTCGGCCGAAAGGGAACGTAACCATTCGAGGTCAGCATCCGGCTGGGCGGCGATGAGGACGAAGTTTTCATCGGGCAGCCGGAAGGCGCGGGCGGGGCGTTGCTCCGACTGTTCGTAGAACTGGGAAATCCATACGACCGGGTCTTTTCCTTCTACTTCGAGGGTGGAGGTGCGGGGCTCGCGGCTTTCCGGCACGGTGGTTTGGGAGTAAAAGAAATTTCTGTCGGGCTCGCGGATGTCCTCGGTAAAAATGCGGCCTGTGACGGAGGCTTCGTTCGACGATCCGGTTACAAAAAGGTTGATACGTGGCGTGCGCAGATTGGCGGTCCAGGCGATGGTTTCGTTCCACGGACGGGCCGTGAGGTGGAGGGCGAGCATCGCCAAGGCGTCTTTGAGCATCTGGTCTAGCTCTTCGGGGTAGCGGATTTTTTGCTCGGAAAGATGGAGATAGTGATCCGTGTAAATGTCGATGAATTGGCCGCGCACCATCAGGCAGTTGCGATGCCGGACGAAAATGGATTCGATCTTGGTGAAGTCTTCAGACTGCATAATTTTCAATTTTCAACCATCAACTCTCAATCAAGACTTCCAGATTCCAAGAAATGTCCCGAGAACGGCTCTTCCTTGAAAGTTGGAAATTGAGAGTTGAAAGTTATGCCCCTGGCAATTCGATGAAGCCTTCGAGTTTCCGGATACGGGTCGGGTGACGCATTTTGCGGAGGGCTTTGGCTTCGATCTGACGGATGCGTTCGCGGGTGACCTGGAACTGGCGGCCGACTTCCTCGAGGGTGCGGCTGTAGCCGTCCTTGAGGCCGAAGCGTTGCTCGAGAACTTCTCGTTCGCGCTCGGTGAGGGTATCGAGCACGTCCTTGATCTTGTCTTTGAGCATCGAGAAACCGGCTTCCTCCATCGGGTTGTCAGCAGCCTTGTCTTCGATGAAGTCACCGAAGGAGGTGTCATCCGAGTCACCGACAGGTGCCTGGAGGGAGATCGGCTGCTGGGCCATTTTGAGGACTGCGCGGACACGCTCGACGGGAAGGTGGATTTCCTCGGCGATTTCTTCCGGGGAAGGCTCGCGGCCATATTCCTGGACGAGCTGTTTCTGGACGCGCATCAGCTTGTTGATCGTTTCGATCATGTGGACCGGGATGCGGATCGTGCGCGCCTGGTCGGCGATGGAGCGGGTGATCGCCTGGCGGATCCACCATGTGGCGTAGGTGGAGAACTTGTAACCGCGGCGGTATTCGAATTTCTCGACAGCCTTCATCAGGCCCATGTTGCCTTCCTGGATCAGGTCGAGGAATGAGAGGCCACGGTTGGTGTATTTTTTGGCGATCGAAATGACGAGACGGAGGTTGGCTTCGACCATTTCGGTCTTGGCTTTGAGAGCCAATTTCATCCAACGGCGGAGCTCTTTGTAGGTTGGCTCGTATTGTTCACCATTGAGCCAGGAGCGTTGCTGGACTTCACGCATTTTGCTGACGAATTCCTTGTCGTCGGGATGCGTAGCGAGGCGACGCTGATACTTCCAGTAATTCTGGATGTAATCTTCCACTTGTTCGCAGAAGTCTTCGACGACTTTCTGCTTATAATAGAAGCGCACGTAGATGCGATGCATCGTGCCGAGGTTTTTCTCAAAAGTCTCTTCGAGTTTCTTTTTGCCGCGTGGGCTTTTGGCGGAGAGTTGCCTGAAGATATTGTCGTTTTCTTCGTGGAGCTGCTTGAGTTGATCGCAGAGTTTCGGGAGGCCCTTCATGTAGCGCTCGCGTGATTCGATTTTTTTATCGAGGATCACGCGGTCGAAACGTTCTTTGCCCTTGTTGAGCTTTTCTGCGAGTTCGAGGTAGAGGTCGGTGATGAATCCGAAGCGGTGGAGAAATTTCGAGACTTCGATTTCAGCGTCTTCGATGCGCTTGGAAATCTCGACTTCCTGTTCACGTGTGAGCAGAGGGACTTGGCCCATCTGTTTGAGGTACATCCGGACAGGGTCGTCGAGGATATCGAGTTTCTGATCTGCTTTTACCTCGTCCTCACCGCTGCCGTCCTCGTCCCGCTTCTTGTCTTTGAAGCGATCGACTTCGGAGGCGTCGATGATATCGAACTCCATGTTTTTAAGCCGCTCCATGATGGCTTCGACGTCATCGGGATCGACAAGGTCGTTCGGCAGGATTTCGTTGATATCATCGTAGGTGAGATATTCCTGCTCTTTGGCGAGCTTGATCAGTTCGCGGATCTTTTCCTGGATTTCCGGGGTGTCGATGCGGCGCTTCTCGGCAACCTTCTTACCCTTTTTCGCGGATGTGTCGGAAGGTGTGGTCTTGGGATCGGCGACTGGCTTTGCCTCCGCTTTGGTCTTGGTGGCAGTCTTCTTGGCAGCAGCTTTCTTTGGTGCTGCCTTCTCAGGAGTCACCTTTTTAGTTGGCGTCTTGGGCTTGGTAGTCTTTTTCGCTAGAGCCTTTACCGCTTTTTTAACGGGGGTCTTTTTGGCGGCAGGCTTCGGTTTTACGGCTGCCTTGGGCGCGGCGGTTTTCACAGCGGATTTTTTGGCTGGCTTGGCTTTGGAAGCAGGCTTGGCGATTTTTTTCGCTGCGATTTTCTTAGCTGATTTTTTGGAAGGCATATGGCGCTTGACGGCTTGGGAACGAGATAATTGGAGACAATTCACCCATTAGATGGGCACACACAAATTTTTGCGGGCGGGCGGACTGAAGATGGCAATCCGCTGAGCGTCAAGCGGTTTGTTTTAAAAGAAAAAACAGATTTCCGTGCAATTCGCGCGGAAGGATCGATTTCAAGCCTCCGAGGAAGCCTTCTGAAACTGCCGGAGGCGTTCGATTGCTGCGCCCGATGTGATCGTTTCGCGTGCGGTTTCGAGTGCGTCTCCGATGTGGTCGGCGAGGCCGGCGCAGGCGATTGCTGCTGCGGCGTTGAGGAGCACGATGTCCAGTTTGGGTCCGGCATCTTTTCCGGAAAGAATGTTTTCGAGTATGGCGGCATTGGTTTTGGCATCGCCGCCTTTGAGGTCTTCGACAAGTGCTTTCCTGAGTCCGAAGTCCTCGGGGTTGATTTCCTCGTCCTCGATGTCCTGATATGATCCGGATTTGCAGATGCGGGTGGAGCCCATAAGGGAAACTTCATCGACTGCCTGTCCGTTGGGCGCCACGCCACTGACGACCCAAGCGCTTTCTCGACCGAGGCGCTGGAGTATTTCCGCGAAGGCGGGGCAGAGCGAACGATCCGAGACGCCGACGAGTTGGCATTCCGGGCGGGCGGGGTTTAGGAGTGGTCCGATCAGATTGAAGATACTGCGGTGGCCGGCTGCGGCGAGATTTTTGCGCACCTGAACGACGGCTTTGAAGGCGGGGTGGTAGTTCGGCGCGAACAAGAAGCCGATGCCTGCCTGTTCGATGCAGTGGCGGAAGCCCTCCGGTGGCAGGTCGATCCGTATGCCGAGAGCTTCGAGGACATCCGCGCCGCCGCTTTTGGATGTGATGCCGCGGTTGCCGTGCTTGACGATGACCGCACCGGCGGCTGCCGCGACGAACATCGAGGTGGTGGAGATATTGAACAGGTCGAGTTTGTCGCCACCGGTTCCGCAGACGTCGAGGGTGGGGCCGGGGAGGTCGAGGGCGGCTATCATCGGATCGACCGCGTGTTCGAGAAATGCTTCTACGAAACCTGCGATTTCGGCGGGGGTTTCACCTTTTTTGGAGAGTGCCAGAAGCAGTCGTTCCTTCTTGGAGTCTTCGACCGAGGTTTCGAGCAAGAGATTCGCGGCGACTTCGATTTCGCGGGAACTGAGGTCCTCTTTGTTTTCGAGGTGTTTGATGAGGGCGTCCATATGCGGAGCGTAAAACTTCAAACTTCAAATTTCAAACTTCAATGAAGAGAGAATTAGAGGCTGAGGATGGCGGCTGCAGTGCCGAAATAGATGAGCATTCCAGAGACGTCGACGATGGAGGCCAGGGAGGGAGCGGAAACGACAGCGGGGTCGAGGCGGCACGCGCGGGCGGTGATCGGGAGCATGGCTCCGAGGACGGTTGCCGAAAAGACCTGCATGGTGATGGCGCAGGCGACGGCGAGTGAGAGTTTCGGGAAGGAGAAGCTTTCGGGAGCGGGGGGGTGGAATTGAGGCAGGATGAAGGAGATGAAAGCGGCGATGGCGAGGCCCAGAGTCAGGCCGAGGAAGATTCCGGTGCGGGCCTCTTTCCAGGCGATGCGCATGGCGGTGCCTGCTCCGATTTCGCCAAGTGCGAGCGCGCGGATGACCATGGTGGCGGCCTGGCCTCCGGCGTTTCCTCCGGCAGCGACGACCATGGGAAGAAACAAGGCAAGGACGTAGGCCTTCTGGAGGACCGCTCCGAAGCGGAACATTACGTAGCCGGATGCGATGGAGACGAATGCCAGGCCGACAAGCCATACGACCCGCCTGCGGTAGTGCATGGTGGAGCTGGTGTTCAGATAGGAGAGCTCGAAGTTTTCGCCGCCGATACCCGCCAGTTTTTCAATATCCTCAGTGGACTCCTCCTGCATGATCTCGAGGGCGTCATCGTAAGTGATCACACCGAGCAGGTGGTGAAATTCATCGACAACAGGAAGCACCACGAGATCGTATCTGGAGAGGAGGCGGGCGGCGTCTTCCTGATCGGCGGTGGCGAGGACGAATTCGTCGACGTCGTCGGTGATGTCGCGGATGGGCGTGTCCCAGGTGTTGAAGGCCAGATCGCGGAGGCGGATTTTGCCGACTAGGCGGCCCTGCACGTCGACTACAAAAATGCGAGCCAGGGTCTCTGTGTCCTCGCGGTCGCGGCGGAGAATGGCGAGTGCCTGTTTCACCGTCATGTCCGCTGTGATCCGACCGACTTGGGTCGTCATCCGTCCGCCAGCGGTGTCCTCTCCGTATTTGAGGAGGCTTTTGGTGAGTTCTTTGTCGCGAGGTCCGAGTAGGGAGAAGAAGCGGACTTGGGCAGCTTCGGAAACGACTTGGAAAATATCGACCCGGTCGTCGTCGGAGAGGTTGCTTAGAAGGAAACGGAGTTGGGCGGGTTTGAAATGCCCGAGGGAGTCCTCAATCAGGGAATCGGGTAGTTCCGCTACGACATCGGTCGCGAGTTCGGGACCGATGGTTTTGAAGAAAAAGTCGCGCTGATCGTCATCCAGATCCTGGTAGAGGTCCGCGAGGTCAGCGTAGTGGACGGTTTCGGCGACGGCAAGCAGGGCTGAGCCGTCCTCGGAATCGATGGCGCGTCTGATTTCATCAATCGGGTTTGATTCTTTGTTCTCCGCCACGCTGCGGAGCGTGTCGGATACGGTGGCGCGCGGTCAATGCTGATCGCGTGACGGATGAGGGCCCCTACATTTTGAACACGTAGCTATCCTCCGAAGATTTTTAACCGCGGATGAACACAGATGAACGCAGATCCGGAACGATGAAAATGGGATTGGCTTTTTTTTGAATAAGACGCTCTGAGTTCGGTCAAAGGGTGTATGAAGAGAAAATTGGCTTTCCAGTGGCTTCGCCGGACATTGATCGGCGGTATGTGTTTGATGGTCCCGGTTTTTGCGACAGGATGCGCGACCACTTATGATGCTTACGGCAATCCCCGGCAGTCGGTGGATCCGGGTGTGGCAGTGGTGGGAGTCGTGGCTGCGGGATTGGTTGGTTATGCGCTTGCGAACGACAACAATGACAATCGTAACTACTATGGGCAGAAGGGCTATGGGGGAGGATACTACGGAGGGTATGGAAGGGGCTACCGTCGCGGATACTGATACTGATTGCAAGAAAGTCGTTGAGGGCGGCGGGGAAACGGCTAGAGCTAATGCGTGAGCAGTTGGCAGACGGCGGTGGAAATTTTGGAAAGGGCGGTTCGCGCCGGTGTGGGCGAGTTCGTGGTTTGTGGTGGGGCGCGCAACGCGGTGCTGCTGGAGGTGCTTTCGAAAATGGAGGCAGCGAGGAAGGTGAGGGTTTGGAGTCACTTTGAGGAGCGCTCGGCGGGATTTTTTGCGCTGGGGCGGACGATGGGGACTGGTAAGCCCTGCGCGGTTGTCGTGACAAGCGGGACGGCTGCCGCGGAGTTGTTGCCGGCAGCGGTTGAGGCGTTTTATCAGGGGCGGCCGTTGGTGTTGATCACTGCCGATCGACCGGGATCGTTTCGTGATAGCGGTGCGCCGCAGGCTATCGTGCAGGAAGGGATATTCACGGAGTATGCGACGGTGGATCCCGGTTCCTGGGAGGGGAAAGGTCCGCTGCATTTGAATATTCCGTTGGAAGAGGCTTTCACGATAGGGGAGGTAAATTTCGATGATCTCGATGTCGGGGATTTCGCGGTGGATTTTGGGAAGCCCAAGGTGGGGGAAGTGGCGAAATGGTTGCGGGAGCCCGCAATCAATGGGCTGGTGGTGATGATTGGTGATTTGGATTTTGAAGAGCAGGAAGAGGTCTTCCATTTTTGCGAAGCGCTGGCGGCACCGGTCGTTGCGGAGGGGACCAGCGGTCTGCGGGAGGCTTTGCAGCATCTGGCGATCATTGATGCGGATGTGGTGCTGAACGAGAATCCGCCTTCTAAGATTCTACGTCTCGGCGGGGTGCCGAGCGGGCGTTTCTGGCGTGATCTGGAGGATCTTCCGAAAGTCAGTGTTTGGTCGGTTTGTCGGAACGGGCTTCGCGGTTTGGGTCGCGAGGCGGAAGTGCTCCGGGGTTCGCCAATGCGGGTGCTTCCAGCTATTGGCGAACCGGAGGAGATCGGCGATGTGGATGATCTTCTGGTAGATGCCGAGGCGCGTGGGCAGCGGATTGAGGAGGCGCTTGAGTCGTTTCCCGACAGGGAGGCTGGTTGGATACGGACGCTTTCGGTTTACGCGGCGATAGCGGAAAGTGTTTACCTGGGTAACAGCTTGCCAATCCGCGAGTGGAATACCTTCGCCCAATGGGAGCGCCCGGTGCGGAAGGTTCGCGCGAATCGTGGAGCGAACGGGATCGACGGGCAGGTCAGTACATGGCTTGGGTCAAGCGCGGAGGAGGAGAATGCGTGGGGGATTTTCGGAGATTTGACGGTGCTATACGATTTGGCCGGATTGAAAATGCTCGGGCAGGTGGAGGGTCGGGGGCGGGTTCTCGCGGTGATTAACAATGGCGGAGGTAAAATTTTCGAAAAGGTGCCGCGCCTCCGGGATATGAGTGAATCGGCTAAAAATTGGATGGTAGCGCAAACCCCGGTGGATTTCGCGGCGGTTGCGAAGGCTTTCGGCTTGGACCATCGGTGCGTTTCCCGTGTTGATGACTTTGACGGGGCTGGCGACGGGCAGCGTCCGGTATTGTTGGAAGTTGTGCCGGATGTGTAGTGGGAGGCGCGCATCCGGGCGGTTTTACGGATCTTGAAGAAGCCGGTCACAGACACGGCTCTCCAGAAGTGAATATCGATGAAAATTTACCTTGGAGACTTGGGGGTTGCTTTTCTACCCTCCGCTCACCGAGATACACCATTATGGCAAAAAAAGATTTCACGATTCTGAACAAACTTGGAATTCACGCCCGTCCTGCTGCACAATTTGTGAAGATGGCCAACCGTTTCAAGTCCGAGATTCTCGTTGAGAAGGATGGCGAGGAGGTCGATGGCAAGAGCATCATGGGATTGATGATGCTGGCAGCGGGTCAGGGTTCTGTGATCATTGTGAGCGCCGAGGGCGAGGATGAGGATTCCGCGTTGAATGCGATTGGCGAGCTCATCGAGCGCAAGTTCGAGGAGGAGTGAGGAAATTTTCAGATTTATGTCTAAGATTACGATTCTATCCGGCGACGGTATCGGCCCGGAAGTGATGGTTCAGGCGCTTCGCGTATTGGATGCGGCCCAGGATAAATTCGGTTTCACAGTCGAACGCAGCGAGCACCTTGTGGGTGGTGCGGCGATCGACGATGGAGGGCATCCTTTGCCTGCTGAAACGGTTGCTGCCAGCGAGGCGGCGGATGCGATTTTGTTCGGTTCGGTCGGTGGCCCGAAATGGGAAAGCCTTCCGCCTGAGATTCAACCGGAGCGCGGCGCGTTGCTGCCGTTGCGGAAACACTTCGGGCTGTTCGCTAATCTCAGGCCGGGTGTTTGCCTGCCGGCGCTGACCGATGCTTCGCCGGTAAAGCAGGAACTCATCGCTGATGGTTTCGATGTGCTCTGTGTGCGCGAGCTGACCGGCGGTGTCTATTTCGGTTCCCCAAAAGGACGTCACGAAGAAGACGGCGAACCGGTCGCGCTCGACACGATGATTTACAAGAAGAGCGAGATCGTGCGCATCGCGCGGATCGCGTTCACGGCGGCGATGGGTCGGAAGAAACAACTTCTCTCCGTGGACAAGGCCAACGTGCTTGCTTCGTCGGTGCTGTGGCGTGAGACGGTGAACGAGATTTCCAAAGAGTTTCCCGAGGTCGAACTCTCACACATGTATGTGGACAACGCCGCGATGCAACTGATCCGTAGGCCCGGCTCGTTCGATGTGCTGGTGACGGAAAACCTTTTCGGAGATATTCTTTCCGATGAGATGGCGATGATTTCGGGTTCACTCGGGATGCTGCCGTCGGCATCGCTTGGCCAGCAGAAAGACGATGGACTTTATTTTGGGCTCTACGAACCGTCTGGCGGTTCTGCACCGGATATCGCCGGGCAGGGGATCGCGAACCCGATCGCCCAGATTCTTTCACTCGCGATGTTACTGCGCTTCTCGCTGGGCAACACCGAAGCGGCCGATGCCATCGAGGGTGCCGTGGCGAAAACCATCGCCGACGGTTTCCGGACTGGCGATATTGCCACCGGAAAGACCGGTGAGAAAAAGGTTGGCACCGCGGAGATGGGAGACGCGATCATCGAGAGGCTTTGAAGCTGGAAATTTTAACTTTCAAGGGTCAACTCTCAAGTGGGTTATGCTTGGCGGCGGTTGTTGTTTTTGTCAGTGGCTGTGCGTTTCAGTCTCCGGAATATGATCTCAGTATCCGGACTCCGGGGACTTGGAAGGCGGCTTCCACCGGGAACGAAGGGCGGATTTCGACTGGTTGGGTTTCGAGTTTCAACGATAGCGGACTGACGCGGAGCGTGAACGACGCGCTGGCGCACAACCAGTCGCTGAAAGCGGCGGCAGCGCGGCTGCGGGAAGCGAGCGAAGACACGATCATCGTCCGCGCCCGGCAGCTCCCCTCGTTGGATGCGGGCACACGTGGTAGTCTCAGCGACGGATCTTCGTTTCCGCGCACCGAAACTTACGGTCTGAATCTCGCCGCGTCCTGGGAGCCGGATCTTTGGGGGAGGCTACGAGATCTTACCCGTGCGGCGGAGGCTGACGAACGGGCGGCTATCGAGGACTTTCGTGGAGCGAGGCTCTCACTCGCCGCCAACGCGGCCAAGGCTTACACAAATCTTGCTTCCGCCGAGCAGGAGGTGGAACTCGCCAAGTTTACGCTGGAATCTTTTCAGAAAAACCTGCGGGTCGTCGAGAGGAACTACAAGGCGACGGGAGAGGGATCGCTGGATATCCAGTTCGCCCGGACCAATGTATCCTCCGCACAGCGCGCGCTCGAAGCCCGAAAGCTCGACCGCGAGACTGCCGCCAGGACGCTGGAGGTTCTACAAGGTCGTTACCCCGCTGGCCAGACGCGCGGCGCCAGGGAACTCCCCGCGCTTCCGTCTGCCATCCCCTCTGGAATTCCCGCGGGAATGGTAGAGCGCCGCGCCGATCTTGCGGCTGCCCGTGCCCGTTTGTTCGCTTCGGCGAAACGTGCGGATGCCGCGCGGAAGAATCTTCTACCGGACTTTTCGCTCACCGGTTCCAGCGGTAACGTCGGCGTTCGATTCGGTGATCTGCTTGACCCTGATTTTCTTATCTCCACGATCGCAGGAAACCTGGACCAGTTCGTTTATGATGGCGGTGCCCGCGAGGCGGATGCGCGTGGGGCGCTTGCGAGAAACGATAGGCTGGTTTACGAATACGCCCAGCTAGCATTGGAGGCATTCCGGGAAGTTGAGGCGACGCTTTCCGCTGATCGCTCACTTGCGATTCAGGAAAAATTCCTGAATGAAGAAGTGGGACAAGCCGCCCTCGCCGAACGTCTTGCGGAGCGCGATTACGCGGAGGGCATCAACCCGGACATCCTATCGTTGTTGGAAGCCCAACGCCGCGCCAACAACGCCCGTGCGGCAATCATCCGGCTTCGCGACGAGCGCCTGCAGAACCGCTACGATTTACATCTGGCCCTGGGTGGGGATTTCCAGACGGAGCCAGAGTGAGATTGATAGTCCTTCATTCCAAGTGAGCCAGTCGATGCGTGACCACCCGAGGACTTGTTTGTTGGGGAATTGTTTGGACTTCGTTGAAATGAGATGGAAAGCTGACCAAATAGTTTACTCATCCGAGAAAAACCACTGCATTGTTTCTGTGAATTCCCCCAGGGAACCGAGCGCGGAAGTATTCCAATAGATTGAAATCTCCGCGAAATGTCGTAAACATGAGCGGTTGGCAAGATTCCTGCAGTAATTGTATAAAACCTGACTAGTTCGAACACCCAATATGGAAATCAAATACGACAGCGGCGAGTTCTTCGACGAAGCCTTTGATGCAGATGGAAAGCCGCGCCCGCATTATCAACATCTTATAGACCGTCTCAGTGAGATGTCACTGGAGGAATTTCATCAGAAGCGTGAGTCGGTCGATCTCGCATTCCTCCAGCAGGGTATCACCTTCACGGTCTATGGTGAGGAAAGCAGCACCGAGCGGGTGTTTCCTTTCGACCTGATGCCGCGTATTATTCCGAAGCGGGAATGGGACCATCTTTCCGCAGGGCTCGAGCAACGTATCACGGCGCTGAACCTTTTTCTGAATGATATTTACCACGACCAGAAGATCGTGAAGGACAAGGTTTTCCCCGAGGAGATTCTCAAGACCGGAAAGCATTTCCGGAAGGAGATCGTGGGAGTTAAAGTGCCAAAGGATATCTATATTCATATCTGCGGGACCGATCTGATCCGTGACGACAAGGGGGACTATCTTGTCCTTGAGGACAACGGCCGTTGTCCTTCCGGTGTTTCCTATATGTTGGAGAACCGGCAGTCGATGAAGCGCGCCTTCCCACGCTTGTTTCCGCGTAGTGGCGTTCGCAGCGTGCTCGATTACCCGGATCAACTGTTGGCCGCGCTGAAGAATATCGCCCCGTCCGGCGTTGATAATCCAACGGTGGCGGTCCTGACCCCCGGAGTCTACAATAGCGCCTATTTCGAACACTGTTTCCTCGCCCGCCAGATGGGTGTTGAAATCGTGGAAGGTCGCGACCTGGTCGTGGAAAACGACGACCGCGTTTACATGAAGACCACCGAGGGACTGAAACGCGTCGATGTGCTCTATCGGCGTATCGACGACGATTTCATTGACCCGGAGGTCTTCCGTAAGGACTCGATGCTGGGTGTGTCCGGACTCGTGCGTGCCTATGTGAAAGGTAATATCGGGCTGGCAAACGCCTTGGGGACAGGCATCGCCGACGACAAGGTGACTTATTGTTTCGTGCCGGACATGATCAAATACTACCTGGGCGAGGATCCCATCCTGCCGAACGTCGAGACGTGGTTGCCCTACCGCAAGGACGACATGAAATATGTCATGGAGAACATGGAAAAACTCGTGGTCAAAGCGGCCAACGAGGCCGGCGGATACGGTATGCTAATCGGCCCTCACGCGACGCAGGCGGAGGTTGATGAATTCCGCGTGCTTGTGAAAAACAATCCCCGCGATTTCATCGCCCAGACTCCCATCTCGCTCTCCCGCCACCCGACCTATTGCGACGGGGGATTCGACGGTCGCCACATTGACTTGCGTCCCTACATCGTCTGTGGTGAGACAACAAAGATCATTCCCGGTGGCCTGACCCGGGTCGCCCTGCGAAAAGGTTCACTTGTGGTCAATTCCTCCCAGGGCGGTGGCAGCAAGGATACCTGGGTCACCAATTATGACGACTGATTGCGCTGTCATGACCCCTTAAAAAAACTCAAAAACCAACCTTACCCACAACTTATGCTTTGCCGTGTCGCAGATTCACTTTTCTGGATGAGCCGCTATATCGAACGTGCTGAAAACACGGTTCGGCTGGTGGACGTTACCCTTCAAACCATTCTCGAGTCCGAGCATGGCAGCGAGGAAATCAGCTATACCCATTGGAAGCCAATCCTCACCGCGCTGGGAGATATCGAGCTTTTTGAAAGCCAGCATCCGGAGAAATCGAGCAGAGCCGTGAATAATTTCCTGACTTTCTCGCAGCAGAACCCGAGTTCGGTTTTCAACTGTATCGCTTTTGCCCGTGAGAACGCCCGGATGATCCGGGACCAGATCTCCTCCGAGATGTGGGAGACGATCAATCGCATGTATCTGTTCCTCAAGAATACCGATGCGGAAAAGGTGTGCAGTGAACTCACCTTCGAGTTCTTCCAGGAGATAAAGGAATTCTCGCTGCTCTTCCAAGGTATCACAGAGGCCACCTTTCCGCACCAGATCGGATATGAATTCATCATCTGCGGTCGACAGATCGAGAGGGCGGACAAGACCTGTCGGATTCTCGATTCCAAGCGGCACATGCGATCGATCAACGAAGAAGAGAACGACGCCCTAGACACCGCCCAGTGGGCCGCGTTGCTGCGGGGTTGCAGTGCCTTCGAGGCTTATCACCGCATCTACGTTTCTCAAATCACGGGTGACCATGTGCGGAATCTGCTCGTGCTTTCGCGGAACTTCCCGCGCTCCGTGCTGTTCTGTGTCAATAAGTTGCAGCTTGCGATGCACGCTATTTCCAAGTGCCCCATCACTTATTTTTCCAACGAGGCGGAACGCAAGATGGGAATGCTCATTTCCCGCCTCAACTACTCGAACGAAAATGATCTCAGGGACAACAGAGCGGACCAGCTCATTGAGGATATAGAGGATGCTCTTGCCGAGATCGCTGTGGAGTTGAGCAACCGCTACATGTTCATGGAGATCGTCGATCCGGTCGCGGAACTGGACCTTGTGGAGAGTTGAAATGCTCTTGGTCGGGAGGCTTTGAAAACAAACACCGCACGCGGATAGGCGTTCCCGGTAAAATTAAGAATATGTCAATCACCGTCGCCCTCAATCACACCACCCGCTACACCTACGCCAAGCCTGCCGAGCATTCCGCGCAGACGATTCGGTTGCGACCGTCTCCGCACTGCCGGACGCCGATTCCGAGCTATTCGCTCAAAGTCACACCCGACAAACATTTCTTCCACTGGATCCAAGATCCGCAGGGAAACTATCTCGCCCGCGTGGTGTTCCCGGAACCTATCTCCGAGCTCAACGTGGAGGTGAATCTGGTCGCCGATCTTGTGCCGGTGAATCCATTTGATTTCTTCCTTGAGGATTATGCGGAAGATTTTCCTTTCGAATATGAGATGACTCTTCAGGACGAGCTCGCGCCCTATCTCAAGGCCCCGGTCGATTGCGGCCCGGCTTGGGAAAAATTTATCAACTCGGTGGATACCACTCCGCGACCATCCATCACATTTCTTGTCGATCTCAACCAAAGACTGAACGAGGTGGTGGCCTATTCCACCCGTATGGAGCCAGGGGTATTGACCCCCGAGCAAATACTCGAGCGTGGTATCGGTTCCTGTCGGGATTCCACCTGGCTGATGATCAACATCCTTAGGAATTTCGGACTCGCGGCGCGATTCACCTCTGGCTACCTGATCCAGTTGGATTTTGAAAACAAGTCGACCGGTGCCTTGGAAGACGTGGTCGATCTGCACGCATGGACGGAAGTTTACCTGCCTGGCGCTGGCTGGATCGGACTCGATGCTACTTCCGGGCTTCTTGCGGGTGAAGGCCATATTCCCCTGGCTTCCTCTCCCAATCCGGTCTCGGCCGCGCCGGTCACTGGATCAACCGAAGCCGTTGAAACCGACTTTGATTTCAGTATGTCGATCACGCGGCAGTGAGTGCTCATGTCACTTACTAAGTTCGCCCCAATACTTCATGTACCTTGGAGGTCAGGTAATGGACCCTGAACGGTTTCTGGATGAAGTTGATGTTATCTTCCAGTATACCTTGCTCGCCAATCAGGTCGGCTGTGTAGCCCGACATATAAAGGCATTTCATATTCGGGTGGTCTGATTTTAGCCGGTCGGCCAAATCCTTTCCGGTGATCTCGGGCATGACGAGATCTGTTATCAGTAGATCGATCTCCTCATTGGAGTGGCTGGCTAAATGCAAGGCTTCCGAAAGTGTATTGGCTGGCAGAACCTTGAAACCCGAATTCTCAAGAATGATTTGAACTACTCTCAGGATATCGACTTCGTCCTCCACAACAAGGATGGTCTCACCGTGAGCTTCGTGAGCCGTCTTGTCCTTCAGTGTCGTGGTTTCAGTGATATCGCCATTGTATGTAGGAAGGTAAATTTTGAAAGTAGTGCCCACACCGGGTTCACTGAAAACATCGATAAATCCGCCGTTCTGTTTCACGGTTCCGTGCACACTTGCCAACCCAAGGCCCGTGCCCATGTTTTTTTCTTTCGTCGTAAAAAATGGTTCGAAAATTTTGTCCACGGTCGCTTCGTTCATGCCGCTCCCGTTGTCGCTGATCGACAATATGATGAACTCACCGGGGATGAAAACCGGATGCTCGGCGCAGTCATGGTCATTTAAAGTTACCGTGGAAGTTTCAATCGTGATCTTACCAACATTATCAATCGCGTCCCGGGCATTGATGCACATGTTGGCTACGATCTGGTCGAGTTGGGAATGGTCCGTTCTAATCGTTTTTTTGCCAGCTTGTGGTAGGAATACCAAGTCGATTTCCTCACCTATTATACACCGAAGCATATCGAGCATCTCTTTCACGGAGTGGTCGAAGTCGAAAACCGTCGGCAAAATGATCTGCTTGCGAGCAAAGTTCAGCAATTGGCTGGTGATTTGCGCGGAGCGTTCAGCAGCTTCAAGAATATGCCGGAGTTTTTCATGTAGCTCCCCGGTTGCGTCCACTTCGTTCATGGCCAGTTCTGTGTAGGAAAGGATTACGCTGAGCATGTTGTTGTAATCATGCGCGACACCTCCTGCCAACCGGCCGATTGACTCCATCCTCTGTGCTTGAATCAGTTGCAGCTGTAAATTCTCCTTCTCCACCTCAGCATTTTTATGGGCGGTTATGTCTGTGAGTGTTCCGATAAACATTGAGGCTTTACCGTCATCTCCAATGATGGGAACAACCTCTCCAAGAGTCCAAACAACCTTACCATCCACATGAACCCATCGATACTCGAGGCGAAATTCGGTGCTGTTTTTAAAGGCTTCTTCCCAAGCTGAAACCATTCTCTCCCTGTCGTCAGGATGGAGGCGTGGAATCCAGTTGAAGCTCAGTGCTTCTTCCGCTGGGACACCCACCAGCTCCGCACATTTTTTGTTGATATATATGGCGTGGCCTTGGGCATCATCGAGATAAATTCCGACAGGTGCGAAATCTGCCAGGGAGCGGAAATTTTCCTCGCTCTCCAATAGCGCCCTTTCCAAATCAGCGATCCGGTGCTGCTGATCTCTGACTTTTTGCAGCAAGTCTGAATTATGGCTGCTCATTATCGCTGAATTCATACATGAGTGGCCAAAGGCTCAGGTAATATCGATTCGGTGGAAAGCGCTAAGTTAATCGAGGCTCAGAATTTGCGGTTTCGATCATCAATGCACGTTAGCTCCGCTTGAATCCAAGGTGAGGTCTACTATGGTCGGGTTTGGAATTGAATCTGCTTTCCGATACTGATAGTTGATAACGGCACCTTACCTTTTAGAAAATCGTGACCACGTATGAAATCCAGCCAAGCCAGTGATGCCGAACGAAAGGTGGTTCTCACCGACGGGACACCCGGCATCGTCAGGCCAATAGGTCCCGCCGATAGGTGGGCGCTGGTGAATGCGTTCGAAGAACTTGCTGAGGAGAGTCGGGAGAGTCGGTTCTTTTTCAATAAATCCACTCTGTCTGAGAAAGAGTTGGAACGTCTGAGCACCCCCGACGGATTCGATCATATCGCCTTCGGACTCGCGGTAAATACCGGGGAGGACGAAGAACTGCTTCCCATAGCCGTAGCGCGGTGTTTCCGCAGCCCCGACGATCGTGAAGTCGCCGAGCTCGCGATTGTAACCGCCGATATATGGCAGGGCCGGGGCGCGGGAGCGGAGTTGATGCGATCTCTATCCGCAGCTGCTTATGAGGTTGGAATCCGCCGTTGGTTTGCCGCGATGTTTGCTGATAATTCCGCGATCCAGCGGTTGCTCCAGAGATTCGGCCGGAAGTGTGAGGAGCACCCAATAGGAGGAGGCGTCGTCGAGGTGATCTATGAAATCACCAAACCTCAGGGCGGATTTTTTGATCCTTCAGCCTGAAGGCTCGAGCTCCGCCTGCATCGGTTCGGAATGGATTAAGAATCGCGGTATGGAACTGGATCTTCTCGGAAAACACGCCGACCGGGCTTACCCGATACTCGCTTCGCTAGTCACGCCACGTCCCATCGCCGGGGTGAGTTACTTTTGAAGATGCACGAAGCAGCCCTTCTTATTTCCGACGACTATATCCGGTTTTTCATCGCCGTTGATATCGGCGGCCATGACCTGGCAACCGACGCCACTTGAATCGTCGATGATTTCCGCAGTGTAGGTGACTTTCCCGTCCTCGCGGTCGAGCAGGAAGGCATAGAGCACGGCGGCCTGGTTGGGCTCAGGGTCGCCTTTCGGCCCATGTGCCCAGAAACGTTTTCCGGTGATGATGTCGAGGGTGCCGTCGCCGTTGATGTCGGCGAGGTCGAGGGCGTGGGGCTGGGTGAAGATGATGCCGGTGGAGCCTTCTTCATCGGGTGTGCCGGTGATGAGGTGGCGTTTCCATGAGCCGTCTTCGAGTTGCTCGAACCATGCGACGCCGAAGCCGTGGGCGTCGATAGATGAGATGACATCCGTCCTCCCATCAGCGTTCACGTCGTATCCAAACATTTGCGCGCCGCCTTTGGTGCCGAATTCCGCATCGTGGCGTTTCCATGTTGCTTTGCCGTCCCAGTCGGCGGGTTGCTCCCACCAGCCTTTGGCTTCGAGGATGTCGGTGAGGCCGTCGCCATTGATATCGCCGTATCCGATTCCGTGTGAGAAACGCTGGTAGCTTTTTTTATCCTCGGGGGTGATGGCTTTCCAATTCCAGATTTCGCCGGGTTTGGTTGGGTCGAAAGTGGCGTAGCCGATCGTGCCGTTGCTCATGCATAGCAGGTCCAGTTGCCCGTCGCCATCGATGTCGGCCAGCATCGGAGATTCGTTGTCGGTGACAGCAAGCGCGGTGTGGCGGACCCACATTTCATCGGAAGGTCCGGGGTTCTCATACCAGAAGGTTTCTTTTCCAGGAAAACCGATGACCAGGTAGTCGGGTCGGCCGTCGGCATTGAAGTCGCCGGAGTAGGAGAGGAAATTGTCCGAGTAGGCGTTTTTCCTGCTGATTTCACCCTCGAAGCCGGGGACTTTTTCCCCCTCGATTTCGAAGCTTTTTGTAGCAGGGTAAATTGTGTGGGTGGTTTTAAAATCCGGCCCCTCGAACCAGTAAGGGCCGGAGATGACGTCAGGTTTCCCATCCGAATTCACGTCGGCAACGCATGCTCCCTCGGCCCAGAAATAACGGGAGAGTTGGTGTTTCTCCCAACCATCGGTGAGCGGTGGCGGGGTGGTTGAAATGATTGCGGTGGCTGCGCCGCCGGCAGCCAGGAGAGGGAGGATGAGAGGCTTCATAATTGTCGGAATTGTATTTATCAGAGATCGAAACGCGGGGACTGGCGTAGGAAGGTCAGGGGGTTTTCGTAAACGATTTTCTCAATTTGTGCGGGTGTGTGTTTGCGGCGCTTCATTTCGACCGCGCACTTCGGGACAGCCATCGGATCGGAAACGCCCCAGTCGCAGGCGGAATTCATCCAGATACGCTCGGTGCCGTAGGTTTCGAGTATGTCGATCGCACGGTTCGGCGTGCACTTGCTTTCCGGGTAAAGGGTCATGCCCGCCCAGAAGCCAGCATCCATGACTTCTTTGACTGTGTGTTCCTCGACGTGGTCGATGATGACCTTTGAACGGTCGAGTTTCGAAAACGAAGCGAGTGATTCGATGATGAGTTTCGTGCCCTTGAGTTTGTCTTCGAGATGGGGGGTGTGTATGAGGATGGGGAGATCGTAGTCGAGGGCGATCTGAACGTGTTCCTCGAAGATTTTGAGTTCGCTGCGGGTGTTTTTGTTGAGTCCGATCTCGCCGATTCCGAGGACGGTTTCCCTTTCGATGAAATCGGGGATGAGCGCCATGACTTCGCGGGCGAAGCCGGGATCGTCCGCCTCCTTCGGGTTGATGCAGAGCCAGCAGAAATGCTTGATGCCGAATCTGGCGGCTCGCTTTGGTTCGTATTCGGTGAGTTGGCGGAAGTAGTCGTGGAAACCGTCTGCGGAAGACCGGTCGAAGCCGGCCCAGAAGGCGGGTTCGCAGAGGGCTTCGCAGCCTGCGATGGCGAGCTTTTCGTAGTCATCCGTCGTGCGGCTGACCATGTGGGCGTGAGGTTCGATGTAGCGCATGGGAAGAGGTGTGGAGCGGTGGGCTGTTGAAAAAACATCACGCCTGCATGCTTGCTTTGCAAGTTATCTCCCTGACATGGAAGCAGGCACTTAGGAAACGAAGATCGCGACGCCGGATATTCCGTGCGCCGCGATTTAAGGAAGAGAATGCAAGCTTGGCGCGGCTTATTTTAAGGAGTGACATCCCAGCGAAGGATGCGGCCCCACTTGTTCCATTCGGTGGTGACGACATTGCCGTCCTTGTCGAAGGTTGCTCCGTGCGGGGAGGTGGTGACACCTTCACGCCATTTTTCGGGCGGGACGCCGTTGGTGTTGAATTCTTTGGGATTGTCGTTGGGGCCGAGGCGTTTGACCAGTTCGCCTTCTTTGTCAAAGATTGAGATACCACTCGCGAGTTGTGCGACGCAGACCAGATCTCCGTGGAAATCGACATTGCAGGGACGGGCGACGCCGGTCGCGAATTCTCCGAGGAAATTGCCTTCGAGGTCGAGGTGGACGAGACGGTCATTGGAGCGGTCGCAGACGAGGACGCGGGCTGGGTCGTAGCGGTAGTCGAATGCGAACTTATGGGCTGTACTAAAGCTCCATGGCTCTTTTTTACCAGCAACGACGCCTTTGTATTTGCCTTCTTTGTCGAAGATGAGAACCCGGTCGGAGCCATATCCATCGATGATCCAGATGTCGCCATTCGGCGCGCGGTCCGCGTGAGTGAGTGCGAATTTTGTCCCGACTTCCTCAGGGATGGCGGAGAGCGGGATTTCGAGCAGGACTTCGCCATCAATACCGAGCTTGAGTAGAGCGGTGTTCGGATCTTTGAGGCATGCGGCGTAGATCACGTCCTTGCCGTCTTCCTGAACCATGGTGAAGCCGTGGTGGTTGTTGCGGGCGTTGGGAAGATTGCGGAGGTATTCGCCTTCGGGAGAGTAGATCTGGATACCTTGCTTATCGCCGCCGACAACGGAAACGTAGAACAAGCCTTCGGAATCGACGTCGATCTCGCCGTGGGAGTTGCCGATGGATTCGAGTCCTTCGGGAACGTTGAGCCAGTCTTTTTCGTGATGGTATTCGTGGGCGGTTGAGAGGGTCGCGAGTGCTGTGAGGAGTAGGAGTGGTTTCATAAAATTCAATTTTCAATTTTCAACATTCAAGGAAGAGGTTGGCGGGAGTGTGGATGATGAAGGTGGAAGCGTCGAGGATAGGATGTGGCTTTTGATCCGCTGCGGAAGGTGAATTTAAGTTCTTTCTAGTGAGTTGGATTTTGAGAGTCGGGAGTTAAGTGCAGGCCGGACAGATCCCGAAAAACTCGAGTTCATGATACAGGCCCTGGTATCCGGTTTTTTCACGAATTTCGTCTTCGAGGTCGTGGACCGGGCAGGGTGCTTTGATGGCTTCGATTTTTGCGCAGCCGGTGCAGATCAGGTAGTCGCTGTGTTTTCCGGGCTGGAGTAGCGTGAAATAGGCGGCGCGTTCGTGGAGACCGAGGCGGCGGATGATACCTTTTTCGGTGAGGCGCTGGAGCAGGCGGTAGACGGTTGCCTTGTCGCAAAGGTCGGCGAGTCGGTCGGAAGCGGCGAGTTCGGAGAGAGTCATCGGACGTGAGCTTTCGACGAGAGTCGCAAGCAATTCCTCAAGTGCCTTGGTGCGGCGCAATCCGAGATCCCGGCAGCGGGCGACGGCTTGTTTGATGGCTTGTTGCATGCTTTCGAGACGTTAGCGACGGGTGATCGGAAAGGAAGGCAAAATCCGTCTGCTATTTTTGCATGGCGAGTATGGCATCGGCAAAAGCCTCGCCCATCACGGCGAAGGTTTTCGCACAGCCGAGGTAGTGGTAGCCTGCATTGGAGGCACCGCGCTGGCGCATGGCTGCTTCCTCAGGCGTGATGAGGTCGGCTTCGAATTTTTCCAGGTAAGCTTTCTGCTCGGCCTGGGACATTGAGCCGTCCTTGTTCGGGGTGCTCTTATTCTTCGTTTTCAAGAGATGACTCATTTGCTTCACCTTCGCGTATTTTGCGTCGATCTCGCCGAGTTGCTCATCCCAAAAGGGACTTGTCGGCACGGCGGTGACATTGCCTTTGAACTCCGGCATTGAAGCCGGTGCGGCCATCGCCTCGCGGAATTTCAGTCCGTCGCCTTTGGCGTTTTCTCCGCCGACACCCATCACTCCGATGACAAAAGGCATCTTGGGCGCGTCGAAATCCTTGCGGACGTCGCGGATGAAATCGGCCATCCACTCGCTGTATTTTGCGAAACGGTTCTCTTTGCTGTCGGCCGGGAGGATGGGATAGGCGTCGCGGTTGACCATGTCGTTGAAGCCTTGGAACCAGACAAAGCCGGCGATTTCGTAGCCTTCTTTCTCATTGTAATCCGGAACAATGCGCTTGATGTCACCGAGTACGTTTTTCACATGGGAGGTCATCAGGCGGTAGTAGTGGCCGGAGCCGCTCTCGGGGTTCCTGTCCTTCTCGATGTCCTGCGCGGTGCGAGGATAAACGCCTGCGCTTGGCGGACGGAAGTCGTAGAACAAGGACTTGCCGCCCCATGCGGTTTTGATGATGAGCACCGGTTCTTCGAAGGTTTCGTCCATCTTGATCCCGAAGGTGAATTCAGGCCCGATCTTACCGCCGTCCTCGGCAGGATTGCGGCGGGAGCCGTAGCCGGTGGTCAGTTTGCCGAAGCCTTCGCCGTTGTTGTCTCCTCTGCCCGTGAAGTAGGTGATCCACGCGCCGTCGCAAACGTGAGGTGTGCCGTCTTCTGTAAGCATCTTTTTCAGCAGCGGGGCGGTTTCCGGATCGTCGCCGATGTAATCGAAGGTTTCGACCTTCGCATGGCCTTCCATGTTTGATTGGCCAGCGAGGATGAAAACCTTGAGTGGTTTCGCGGAGGCGGTGGCCAGTAGGGAAAGCGCAAGTGCTGTAATGCCTAGTTTTGATGTGAGTTTCATGTTTTTTGTTTTTAGTTCAGAAAAGTTTTGTCTGGGGATCTTCTTGCCTGGGTGGAAGCGGCGCGCCGATTTTCTCATACGCGGCGGGCATTGCGGTGCGCCCGCGAGGGGTTCGTTGGATGAAACCTTGCATGATGAGGAACGGTTCATGGACTTCTTCCAAGGTCGCAGCATCTTCGCCGACTGCAACCGCGAGTGAGTTGAGGCCTACCGGGCCGCCGCCGAATTTGTAGATCATTGATTCCAGCAGGCGCTTGTCCATTTCATCGAGGCCGTCGGAATCGATCTCGATCATGGCCAGGGCGGCGGCGGCGTTTTCCTGATCGATGATACCCTTGCCCCGGACCTGGGCGAAGTCGCGGACCCAGCGGAGCAGGGCGTTTGCGACGCGGGGGGTGCCGCGTGAGCGGGAAGCGATTTCGAGGGCGCCTTCGCGGTGGATTTCCACATCGAGCAGTCCGGCAGAGCGCTCGATGATGTCGGCGAGTTGCTCGTGGGTGTAGTAGTCGAGGCGGTTGATCAGGCCGAAGCGTGAACGCAGCGGCGCGGTGAGCATGCCGGAGCGGGTGGTGGCACCGACGAGTGTGAAACGCGGAAGATTGATTTGGATCGAGCGGGCGGACGGGCCGGAATCGATGATGATATCTAGGCGGTAGTCCTCCATTGCGGGGTAGAGATATTCTTCGATCGCGGGGTGGAGGCGGTGGATTTCATCGATGAAGAGGATATCGCCTTTCTGGATGTTGGTGAGGATGCCTGCGAGGTCGCCGGCTTTCTCGATCTGTGGGCCGGATGTGGTGTGCATCTGAGTTCCTGCGGCGTTGGCGATGAGGTTGGCGAGAGTGGTTTTTCCCAAGCCGGGAGGGCCGGAGAGGAGGACGTGATCGAGGACGTCGCCGCGTTGTTTTGCGGCCTCAAGCATGAGTAATACGCGCTCTTTGACTTTTTCCTGACCGATGAATTCGGAAAACGCGGGGGGTCTTAGAGAGACGTCGAAGGGTGTTTCCGGAGCTTCGGTGGTTTGCTGGTAGAAGTTTTCTGGCATGCGGTCGGCGAAACTTTAAATTTTAAATTTCAAACTCCAACTCCCAATTCCTGTGAAGGCGTTTTGAGTGGAGCGGAGAATAAGCCGGCCGGAGGCGCGACTCTCCAATATTCATGTCTTTGGCTGATTGCGCATGAAATCGGCAACTTGATTGAAGAGGGAATCAAGGAATGCACGAGCGTAGGCGGGCACTTGCGTTTCGTCCATTGCCTCGCCCATGAGTTTGAGCCAGCGATCACGTTCGGCTATGCCGATCTTGAATGGCATATGGCGCATGCGCAGGCGTGGGTGGCCGCGTTTTTCGATGTATGCGTTGGATGCACCGAGGCGGAAGAGCATGAAATCGGCGAGGCGTTCTTCAGAGCCTTCCCAGTCGTCGTCTGGATACATCGGGCCGATGAGGTCGTCGGTGCGGACGCGGCGGTAGAAAGCTGCGACCATGGATCGGATGCCGGATTCGCCGCAGGCTTTGATCACGTCTTGTTCAGTGGGGGTCATGGGAAATACTGGAGAGCCGTGCTTTCAGCCGGCTTGGGTTGGTGATGCGGAATGGGTGAACTTTACGGAATGAAGAAGCCGGCTGAAAGCGCGGCTCTCCCTATGGCGTTGAAAGGACGCTCCAGCGGTGGGTTGTGACAGGCACGCCGAACCAGCCGTTCTGTGATGTTCTGCCGTTTTCGATTATGACCTTGCCAGCGCCGGGATCGGCCTGGATCCAATTCTCGCCGCCAAGATATGCGAGGATGTGCGTCCTGTCCTCAGTGACGGCAAGATCGCCGGGTTCTAGTTTGCTGTGATCCAATTTCTCAATGGTTCCGGTTTCTCCGGTTGAGATGGTGAAATCCCGATAGCCCTCTGCAAGAGCTTTGGCACTGGTGTCGTGCCACCAGTGATCGAGAAATTTCCGTAAACTTCCGCCATCGAGGTTCGATATTCCGTTCGAGAAAAGGGCATCGCGCATTGTTTTACGGGGAAGGCCGGAGCAATCGATTCCCCGGGCGTTCTCTCCTCCCCAATGGTATTTCGTTCCCTGATATGCTCTCATGCGCTTGATGAAATCGGAGCGTAACGCTTCTCGGTCGATGGGTTTCGCTGGGAGGGTAAACGGGATGGCGATGAGGAACGGGATGGGCAGGAGAGCGTAGCGGACGGCTTTCCTTTTCCAGGATAGAATGACAGGACCAAGCCAAATGCCGAGCATCGCGCAGAGTATGGCGAGGCGGTGGAGTTTGGTGGTGACTGGATCGAGGTTCAGGACCACGAGTGCCAATATCGATCCCAGAGTGAGGATGAGTAGAAGGCGGCGGAGCATGCTGGAGAGTCGCGCTTTCAGCCGGCTTGGGTTGGATTTGAAAATTTGCGATGCTTCATGATTGAGACGATGAAAAGGATAACAGCAGCGAGAGCGCAAGGGATGCTCAGCAGGGTTGCAAACAGAACGGCGGAAATATTGCCTGCGAGCTCATTGGGATCGGCAGCGCCACTTACTTTCAATTTATTGAAGGCAGAGATCATACCGATCACATATGTAGCGACTCCAAACAGAATTGTGAGAACCAGAGATGCTGCGGAAATCCAGATCATTTTTCCCCAGAATTTGCGTTTGTTTTCGAGGTGTGGGGAAGTGTCCATTTAAGTTTTTGGGATGGAAGAAGCCGGCTGAAAGCGCGGCTCTCCGGGAATCACATCCCCGCTTCGGCGAGGCGGTCGGCCATTTCGTGTTTCATGAGTTCGTCGGTGAGTTCTCCGAGGTTGCCACCCATGATCGCGTCGAGGTTGTGGGAGGTGTAGCCGATGCGGTGGTCGGTGCAGCGGCTTTGGGGGAAATTGTAGGTGCGGATTTTTTCCGAGCGGTCGCCGGAGCCAATGAGGGAGCGACGGTTTTCGGAATACTCCGCCATCTGTTCCTGCATCTTCTTTTCGTAGAGGCGCGAGCGCATGATCTGGAGAGCCATCTCCTTGTTCTTGGTCTGGGAGCGGCCGTGTTCGCAGCGGACGTAGAGGCCTGTTGGTAAATGGAAGATCTGGACGGCGGAGTCGGTGGTGTTGACGTGTTGTCCGCCCGCTCCACCGGATCGGCAGACTTCGATGCGCAGGTCGTTGGGGTTCATATCGACATCGATTTCCTCCGCCTCCGGGAGGACCGCGACGGTGATGGTTGAGGTATGGATTCGGCCCTGGGTCTCGGTGGCGGGGACGCGTTGGACTCGGTGGACGCCGGACTCGTATTTCAAATGGCGGAAAACCTCGTCGCCGGTGACTTTCAGGATGACTTCCTTGAAACCGCCGACTTCCGAGGGCGAACTTTCAAGGTGCTCGGTCTTCCAGCCTTTGGTGTCGGCATAACGCTGGTAGAGGCGCATGACTTCGCCGGCGAAGAGCGAGGCTTCGTCGCCGCCCGCGCCCGCGCGTATTTCGATGAGTGCGTCTCGGTCTTCGTTGGGATCGGCGGGGAGGAGGGCGTATTGCATGTCCTCGCGCAGCTTCTCCAAAGATTTTTCCAACTCCGGAATCTCCTCGGTGGCCATTTCGGAAAGCTCCTTGTCATCGGATCTTGCCAGCTCCTGGTTGTCGGCGAGCTGCGTTTCGGTGGACTGGAGCGTGTCCCAAAGTTCGAGTGTCTGCTGGAGCTTGCGGTGCTCGCGCAGGATTTCGCGGGCTCGTTTCTGGTCAGAAAAAAGATCAGGATCGCCAACGGCTTCCTCGAGTTCGCGGAAGCGGTCTTTGCGTTTGGCGATGAGTTGGGAGTAATCCACGGGGTAAATTTTAATGCTATGCACGGAATCCGAAACGGATGCCTGCGGGGCGAAAATCCTAGCGTGATATTCCCGGGCAGTCCAGCCTTCGCCGCAGATGTGTGGGGCGGATACTTTGCATGGATTCTCGGAGGATGCGCATGGATTCCGAAATGGTTGCATATTCAGTGGATTGGCATGATCAATACTCATTGAAGGGTGTTTGGCATATCCTTGGACCCAATCATATCCGCCATGAAAAAACATAACCCCATCATCGCCGGGATCGACTTTTCGGATTCGTCTTCAGTTGTTTTAAGACATGCAATCGATGCCGCCGGATCAGCCGACGTAACAGTTATTGCGGTGCATGTTTTGGAAAAAGGAAGGCAGGAATATCGGGAGGCGAGCGGACAGAGAAAAGCGAGTTTTGAGGTGCTTAAATGTCAGGCGGATGATCGGTTCGCGGAGTTGCTTTCTGGAAAATCCAATGGAGCGCATGTCGAGTTTATCGTAAAACAGGGAGAGCCGGTCGAAGAACTCAACCTGCTGGCGAAAAACATGGAGGCGGCGTTTCTTGTGCTTTCTGCCAACGACCTGACAAAAAAGCGTCTTGGTAGCGTTGCTGCCAAATGTGTGAGAACCGCGCCTTGCGATGTGCTGATATTGCGCGACTGGCAAGGAGGGAGCTTTCAGAAAATCGTGGCCTGCACGGATTTTTCAGCAACTGCGGATCGTGCGATTGCCCGGGCTGCTTCTCTGGCAAAACGACATGGTGCGTCCCTTGAAATCATCAACGTCATGTATCCGCCCGATCGCGATAGCTGGGGGGAAGTCCTGAATCACGCGGCGGATTCGCCGGTGACTTACGAAGAAGCGTGCAAAGCCTCGGTAAGGGGGAAGATGGAGCAATGCCTGAAGCGATGCGGGAGTGCCTTGGATCGTGTCCGCTATGAATCGATCATTCTGGAATCGCAGATGCCTTCCGTGGCGATTACCGAGCATGTTCGCAGCAATGGCTCTGACTTGGTGGTGATGGGCACGCAGGGTCAATCCCAGCTCGTTAGCTATTTCATTGGCACCAACGCGGAACGGTTGATCCAGGATGCGCCGGTTTCGGTTTTCGCGGTGAGGTGAGGTAAGTTGGCTAAGGAACAACGCGGCAACGGCAGAGTTCTACGGGATGAAGGTCGCGACGGGAAATACCTAGGATTTTAAATCTTGCGGGGTGGAAGTGGTGACCCCTTTCATGTGGATAACTTGCAGCAACTAAAAGGAAGCTTGCGAAAGCACTCGATGAAGCCTGTATGTGAATGCGCGAGGCCTGACCCCATTTTTTTACGCTGGCTTACAAGCCGCCCTCTATCTTTAGGGCTCCCTGGGCGAAGCCATAGCCATGATCACGCGCGTCTGGTATCCGAAAAAATCCTGAACTTTTCCACACCGATCCATAAAGCGGATTTTTTAAAGTTATGGGAAATCGGCGTCTCCATCTCCGACTTCACTGTTGTTCGAAGAGGCAACAGTCGATAACCGCCGCCGCTGAACGATCAGGCCGATGATTCCTAGCCCAACTAGGATGCCGCTGGACGGCTCTGGCACCGAGCCGATGTTCAGGCTAAGTGAGTCCGCGTTCGCCCCGGCACCCCAGGTCCAGACGTAGCTCCCGGGTATGAGTGTGCCGCCGCTAAAGGATGCGAAAGTCTGAACATTGAAGGTATTCGATGCCGAGAGGTAACTACCAGAAATATAGCCACTGGGCAACAATAGTTGTCCCCCATTGATTGAGAGGGGACCTCCGGAATTGGAACTGGAAACAACGAATCCGCTTCCAGTGCCGAATGGAAGATTAGCCGGCGCAGTTAAGCCATCGTAACGTTGAAAATTACCACTGCCGACTGTAAGAAGACCAAGACTTGCGTTGAGCCCAGCGGCGGCGGAACCGGTTATAACACTGCTGGTGAGTCCAATTAGATTAGCCGTGCCGTTCGCAATGAAGACGACGTCACCCCCGGTTTCGGAAGCTTGGATGACGATGGCGCCGGGCGCGGCGGTGGAAAGAGCACCGAATAGGAGCGCTCTGCTGGTTAGTTTGGGGATCATGTTCGTTAGTTTCATGGCGATATTTGGAGCAGTCTTGGAAGATGCTAGGAATTTGCTTTTTCACCCTCGGGGAGAACACCCATAAGGCCCCGCATCAGGAAGGAGGAAAGGGAATTTGCTACACTCCATGCCGACGGCGATAACCGACGAAAGTGAATCCTGCCAAGACAATGATCAATGCCGCCGAGGATGGCTCGGGAACAGCTGTGACTGTGACAGCTGCATCGACGAAAAAGCCGTCGGCATCTCGGGCTTCAGCACTACCGTAGTCAAAAAAACTGGCGGAAAAAGGAGTCCCTGACCCATCTAATGTCCCATCCATTCCCCACCTAGCGCTACTTACGGTGGCATTTCCTCCTATCCCGCCATTCGTCGCCACACTAATTGTGCCCGTATATTGGAGCGTGAAGGTATTGTCGCCAGTCAGACCAAGAAAAGACTGAGTTGCGGTATCGTCAACGGTGTTGAATCCATCGGTAAAACGGCTCCCGCCGGTCAGATCTAGAGTGTTGGTGACCACCGGCGTGCTGTTCTGCTCAAGTGATGCGGTGAAATCCGAAAAAATCGCATTATCGCCGGACTCGGGTAACGCATCATCCCCAATAAGCAGTATGCCATGAAATTCGGGGGTCAAAGTGACATCGTAGACAAAGCCCGCGTCTGCGGTGAAAGTCCATGTGGTCGTGAAGTTAATCGTCTGACTATAACCAGCCCCATCCTGCCCTGCAACACTCCCTCTAAAACGTTGCCCAATCGTGCCACCCGCACCTAGAGTTGTATATGAACTAGAGGCTAGCCCGATCGCTTCACTGTCTTTGCGTCCCTCACGGTTGGCATTGCTTAAAGTCGATGTCCCGCTATTGTCAGAGCTAACAACCACGCTCACCGCGCCATGCGCTGCGCTGGCAAGAGTTAATATGGAACCGCCAATGGCCACGGCTAAATGCCTACGCAGGCCTGAAGTTAAATTTGTTTTTGTCATATTAGTTATAGTGTTTTATATGAAGTTTGTTATCAGAAATAACTGGACCCCACCTTATCAAAAAGGTTCTGACGCGCGTCGGCACTTTAACCTCTTTTGTTTGTAGGTGATTGACCTACAAGACTCGAAATTCATATTTACGTATGGGAGATAACCGCAGCATTGACCCAGCTAGGCTTCTCCTCGTCGATGATCATCCTATCATCGCCTACGGCTTGAGAGCCTTGCTGGAGGATTCGAGCGACTTCGTTCTCGATCTTGTGAGCACATGCAATCGGGAGGCGATCACGTTGGCGACGAACGAGCGCCCGGATATCATTATCTTGGATTTACAATTGCCAGGCAGGAATGGAATGGAAGCCATCCCAGAGCTTCGTAAATGCTGCTCGAAGTGCAAGATTGTGATTTTTTCCAGTTTACAAGAGAGTCTTTATGCGGTTCGCGCGATCAAGGCGGGTGCGCATGCTTACGTCCATAAAGAAGCGGGTATGGCGCAATTACTCGAAGCCCTGCGTGCCGTGCGGGATGGAAAGGTATTCGTCAGCGAAGCCGTGCAGCAGGACATCTTGCGCTTCCACACCGACGGCAGAGTCGCGACAAATGATCTTTCCATACTCTCCAATCAGGAGCTCAACGTTCTTCGTCTGATTGGAAACGGCCTTCGACTCTCCGACATTGCCGCGGAACTCGGAGTCAGCCCCAAGACAGTCGGCACCCATCGTGAACGCATTAAGAACAAGCTCACGCTTCACTCAGGCAAGGAGTTGGATCAGTTCGCCATGAACCACTTTTCTGCTCTACCGAAAAACGGCGTTCCGGAATGAAACAACTCCAGACCGATTACCTCTTAGATTGGAGCAGCAGACAAGTCCCGCAGGAAGATCGCGACGCCTTTATCGATGATGTGTTGACCCCGTCGAATCTAAGGCGCGTTTTTTGGACGATTCTCTGCTTTCTTCCTCTGAGCACCATTTTCCTGATCGATAACCTTTCCAAGGGCGAGGATTCCACCTTGATCGTTTGGGGCATGCTCGATGTGGCCTTGTCCGTATCCTTTTTTGTCGCGATCCGCCTCTGTCTGGTGAGGCAGTATACGATAAAGTGTCGGCGAAGACTAGTCACCGCCTACTTCGCCTTTTGCCTGATCAGCACCATCTTTTACGATTTCCTCTCCTATCCGTCGGTCGGGGAAGCACCCATTTATGTGGTGGGGGTCATTCTGCCGGCGGTTCTTTTCCATATTCCGATACGACAGGCGATCGGGATGATTGCTGTCGCACATGTGGTATATACGTTTCTTCTGGCGAACGGTGGTCGTCCTCCAAATGAATTCGTCGGGGTCTGGATCACAGGAACTTTTGGAATAATCCTCGCCGGCCTAGCCGCTAAGTATCTGTTCTCGAGAGAATGGAGGAACTATCAGCAGGTTAAAATCATTCAGGAAAATAATCGCCAGTTGATAAAATTGAACGATCAACTCCGTGGGCAAAAAAAAGAAATGAACGACATCATGGCTTTGGCCGCACATGATTTGCGCGGCCCGCTACACACCATGAAGGGATTATTTGAGGTATTGGAAGATAAGAACGAGTGGAAAAAGCCTCCCTACACAGAAGTTGTTCAATTGTTACAGGATCATTGCTCGCGGCAGCTGACCTTACTGAATAACATGCTAGATTCGTATCGAGCCGAGCATGAGCAAAGCGATCAGAGGTGCGAGCGGATCGACTTACTCGAAATCATGGGTGAAGCGCAGGCCAAGTTTACGAGTCATGGAGCCACTATTGAGATACTAACAGAGGAACAAACCGCTTTGACTGTCTCGGATCCCGTAGCAATTCGACAGATATTGGAAAACCTACTTTCCAATGCGACCAAATTTTCTCCTCCCGAAGCCGTAATCCGAGTCACCCTTTCCAGACTCACCGGCACCTGGATGATCCAAATCGCCGATGAAGGCCCCGGAATTCCAGAAAACGAACGTGACCGACTCTTCCATAAATTCTTTCGCACCTCATCAGTCAAATCAACACAACAAGGAGCGGGGTTGGGCCTATTTATCGTCTATCAATTGACGAAAAACCTCGGAGGAAAAATCTTTTATGAAGCCAGAAAGCCGAATGGATCCATCTTTATTCTGCACCTACCCATCAGATAACGAAAGTTTCGGCAACTTTCGTTAGACCCTTCCTTAAACGTCATAAATGGTACCAGGATTCGCATTGTGAATTTTGTTGTTTCATCTGATGGTTTCCAATTTTTTCTCCAATTCGTCCAGGAGACCTCTGCCTTTCTTTGTAACTTTCAGACCTTTGATCAATCGGCTCACTGAACTCGGATGACCCATGGAAAGTCGTCGCGCTACCCAAGCATTTCCTACCGAAGTCCGCCCTTTGATCAATCCTGCAATCAGAACTTTGCGCTCATCACCTTTCCTCAGTTTTGCCAATCCATCCATTTCTGACGGTAGATCCAAGATCTTTTTTCCCTCCAATAGAAGCCTCTCCGCCTCCGACTCATCGTGCTGGCGGTAGGCAGGATCCCGCGCCAGTTCATCGCCTCCTCCGGCTTTCAGAAGATCTCGCAACTTATCTCCAAAGCCCGGCTCTCCAAGATACCATCCCCGTTTCAGCGCCTTGATCGCCTCGTCTGAAATTCCCTTTGCTCCATCCTTGGCACGTTGCTCCATCCAAGCCACGTAGGCGTTACGTCCACGCCCGTCGCGGGATAGCTCGAAAGCATCCAACAGCCGCTTTCTGACCAACCAGTCAGGCCCCGAACCACGCTTGTAATCGGGTAAACTGCTCCACTTGTATTTCAACAGGCTACCCTTGGAGCCGCCCGCCAAGCCAGCCCGTGCGGGATTCAGATGGATGTAGTCCGCTGCGATTCGAAAATAGTAGGGGCTATCCGTTGCAGCGCTCACCGGGATGGACTTGTAGCGCCCCTGGAAGACATGACCACGCCGCATGCG
>Ga0222650_1000376_pt1 | contig 36536 bp, 24 predicted proteins | sample AntAcemetagen367_FD_179820 | JGI IMG/M metagenome (GOLD analysis project Ga0222650, IMG submission 179820) | Saline water microbial communities from Ace Lake, Antarctica - #367 | ecosystem: Environmental > Aquatic > Non-marine Saline and Alkaline > Saline | place: Antarctica: Ace Lake... | reverse complement strand
CGAATCATTCACAAAGCATGCGGCATACGGGACTTAGAGTATCTCGAACTCAAATTACGTCATCACTCGGGAACACGATCCTGACGCCCAGAGAGAAAATCCGTCATGCTCAACTGTCGAAGATCCTGATTTCCTGCACGGAGGTGACGGACTTGATCTCCTTTTGGGTGATGCCATGCCATTGCAAGCGCTCTTTCCGGGACTCACTCCGGGCAATGACTGCCTTGAAGGAGAAGACGGAATTGACTTCCTATTTGGTGAGGTGGGTGATGATCATTTGGACGGTGGTTTCGACTATGATCTGCTCGTTGGTGGTGCAGATGATGACCGCCTTTTCGGAGATGCGCACAACGATCTCATGATCGGTTGGAAGGGAAATGACATCTTGTTGAGCGATGCGGAAGACAACCAAAAGTGGTCCAATGTGATGCTGGGTGATTCGCTTTTCCCGTTGGTGGATGCCGGTGAGGATGAGCTCTATGCGACGCTTGGGAATGAACTGAGCGCGAATCTTGGATTGTGCACGATCACTTGGGTCTTTGGCGATGTCATGCTGGGCGGTGAGGAGAATGATCTCCTTGAAGGTGCGGATGGCATTGATGTGCAGTTCGGGAATCGCGGTGAAGACCTCCTCAATGGTCGTGAGCAAATTGACATCCAGTTCGGAGGCCGTGGCAATGACCTAATCCGCGGACATCGTGGCGGAGTTGCCCTGGAGGTAAACATCATGGGCATCTGCGTCCCAATTCGGGTTGGCAACATCATGTTTGGTAATCAGGGCGAGGATGAGATGCACGGTGGCGCCGATATGGACATCATGTTTGGCAATCGTGATAATGATACCATCCGTGGGAACGACGGGTCATTTCATCTGTTAAGCTTGGAAAATATTCCGCTTTTCGGTGACTTCATTTTTGCAGGAAGTGGCGAGGATTGGGTCGATGGCATGGCCGGGTCCGATAAGATCTTTGGCGGCACCGAGAATGATATTCTCTACGGTGACGATGGCGCTCTTTTCTTCGGCTTCTCGCTCAATCCCCTCAATGACATCATCTTTGGAAACAGCGGTGATGATACCATCTACGGTGGGCTTGCTCCCGATTTCCTTTTCGGTAACACCGGCGATGACACTATCTACAATGGCCGTGGGCTCTTTGACTTTGCCTTCGGGAACCGGGGTGAGGATGAGATCTACGGCGAGCGCGGTGTGGACTTCATCTTTGGGAACAAGGATGACGACGAGCTGCACGGCGGGCGCGGAGCCTTTGACATGATCTTTGGTAACAAGGGAAATGACAAAATCTGGGGCGATCGCGGGATCGATTTCTGCTTTGGCAACAATGGCGATGACCTCATCTGGGGCGGCAGCAGTATCGACATCATTCGTGGTGACGGGATCATTCCAGGCCAGATCGGAAACGATGAGATGTGGGGTGAGCTCGGATTTGATATTATCTTTGGAAATGGCGGAGACGATATCGCGCACGGTGGCCCATTTATGGACATTATGTTCGGAAACCGCGGCAATGACTGCTTCGAAGGAAACGAGGGTAACGACATGATCTTCGGTAATGCCGGGAATGACCAGCTGCGTGGCCAGGATGGCCGTGATCGGATTTGGGGCGATGGCTTCAATGGAAACTCGGTCTTTCTAACGCTGGCGCTCTTGAACATCGATCCCGGTGAAGACATCATCTGGGGTGGTAATAAGAATGACCGACTGAAGGGTGGTGGTGAAAACGACACCATCTACGGCGATGGCGGAAATGATAAAATTCGCGGCGATGGCGGCATTAATATTGGCGGCAGCTATGGCAACGATCTTCTTTTCGGCGGACCAGGCCGGGACAAGATCAAGGGCAACCGTGGCAATGATCACATCTATGGTGGCCTTGATAACGATCGTCTCAAAGGTGGTCGTGATGAAGACCTCATCTATGGTGGAGCTGGGAACGACAAGATCAAGGGCGATGCCATTTTCATGAGTGGAAATGACGAACTCTATGGCGGTTGCGGAGACGACAAGATCAAAGGTGGCCTCGGTCACGATATCATCTTTGGTGGCACCGGAAACGACAAGCTCAAGGGCAAGGCTGGAAACGATCAGCTGGTCGGTAATGCTGGAGATGACAAGCTCAAGGGCGGACTTCAGAACGACCGCATCTTCGGAGATGACGGAGCGGACAAAGCCAAAGGGGGCTGGGGTGATGACATCATTCTGGGTGGCGCGGGCGATGACGTGAAGTTGAAGGGCGGCCTCGGCAACGACCGGATTCACGGCGGGACAGGTGCCGATAAGATCAAGGGAAACCTAGGCATCGACACGCTGGATACTGGAAACGACAGCGTCCGCGACAAGGTCTTCGGGGGTTGGAGAAAGGACGTCATCTACGCCGACAAGGGCGAAGATCGCATTCGTCGTAAGCGTGAGTTGGTCAGTAATTCCTCGGATAATGACTCGGGGATTGATAGCACGACCCGCCCAGTGGCCCGCGAGGGTGAGCGCTTCATCTATGGGTGCAAGTGGGAGGACTCCAATGGTGACGGTATCCGCCAGCCGGGTGAGCCAGCAGTGATCGGATGGGAGATCTTCGCGGATCTCAATGGAAACCTCGAGCGTGATCCGGGTGAGCCTTGGACCACCACACAGGCTGACGATCCCGCGACCTGGCCGAATGAGGACGGGTGCTATTGCCTCCTCGTGCCGCAGGGTGTCAATGGATCGTTCTCGATTCAAGAGCAGTTGAATCCGGACTTGTATGAGCCTTCGTTTCCAAATGGCACGGGCACCTATCACCTGGGTTCTTCCGCCTGTCTCGACGGGGGCGAAATCTACACCGGCTTGGACTTCGGGAACGTGCCGGTTCCCACCGATGAGTGGGTCAAGGTTTCGGGCCGGAAATGGTATGACCTGAATGGAGACGGTGTTTTCCAGGATGAGGAGATCAACTACAATCGCTTTATTGTGGGGACTCTGATTTGGGCCGATCTGAATGGCGATGGGGTCCTCTCTCCCGGTGAGCCACACACACGAGTGGATAAAGCGGGCAATTATTGTCTACGGATTCCGGTAAAGCAGCGCGTCTTCCTTTGTGAAGATCCTTCCAGCAACGTCGCCGGGATCGAGATGGTCCATACCTACCCAGCGGGCGATCGCCCATGCCACATCATCAGTGGTGGGAATGGCGATGTCGCTTATGACTTCGGGAATAAGAAAAAGGAGAAGATTGACACGATTGTAGGTGTCGTCTGGCATGATCTTAATTCCGATGGAGACTACTCGCGGAAGGAGGCTGTCGTGACCGGTGGCCGGGTCGTGCTCGACGAGAATCGCAATGGTCGCGCCGATCAAGGTGAACTCTCCGGGCAGATTGATGAAGAGGGTCGTTTTGTGATTCAGATTCCCATCGACTGTCTTCCCCCCAATACGGGCTTCGATGTGATCTATGATTGTCAGAATCAGGAGCAACTTGGTCGCACGAACGTGACCCGGGTCGGGGACTTCTCGACGGAAGGTGGAGGCGGGTCGCGTCAGGTCTTCATTGGTCTTGGAGAGGACTGCGATTGCGATGGTCTTGCCGATTCCTATGAGCGGAAATTGGGAACAAATCCCAAGCTCGTCGACAGTGACCGTGATGGTCTTTTGGACCGCGACGAAGTCGTGATTCTAGGAACGTCACCGACCGAGTCTGATTCTGACCGAGATGGTTTGAACGACCTCAAGGAAATCCAACTCGGAACTGATCCGCATTGTGCCGACTGTGACGGTGACGGCCTCCTTGACGGATCTGAGACGGGCCAGTTCGATCCACTCGACCCTGATTCGGATGATGATGGAATCTGGGATGGGGTGGCGAGGCAGCTGGGTTTACTTCCTGGCAAGCTTGATCGTGATGGCGATGGCGCGAGTGACTTCATGGAGCGCTACGTTTTCCTGACCAATCCTGATCTGAGCGACACGGATGGTGATGGCTTCAATGACCTTGAAGAAGGTGCGGCTGGCTTCAGTCCGCTGAGCAAATTGGACAATCCAAACCGCGGCCTCCTCGTGGAGCCCGGCGGACGGGTTGCTCGATTTGAGGTCTCGCAAGCGCGTGAGGTGGAGTTTGAAGTCCTGCTCGAAGTGGGCCAAAGCTACTGTCTTGAGAAGACGAGCGACCTGATGAATTGGGAAGAACTGAGCGCGTTTGAGGCAACCCAGCGGGTCAACGCCTTCCAAATGCCCAAGACGGACGCAAGGTGTTACTACCGCGTCCGCCAGCTTCAGCAACCGTAAGTTCATCGGAAGAGGAAACACCAGAGGAGAAGTGGGCTACGGTCTGCTTCTCCTCTTTTTTCGGATCCCTATGATCGAGATGACCAAGCCAATCAGGGCTCCCAAGTATCCGGCATTGTGAATGTAGGCGACCCGGACGAAGGCTGGGCAGTTTACGACGTAGAGGTCTTCGCATACTCCTCGGAAATCGAGGAGGTGATGTGATCGTGACTCATCCCGTAGGTCCCTGCGGCAATGGCGCCGAGGAATGAGATCCCGAGCATTCCTGGGAGGAACCGCGCTTCAATTCTTGGGAACCAGATATTCATGGCGATGGCGCGAGCCCGAGCGGGTCATTTCCGCCGGGATTACCGATTTTCACTCTGCATTGGGAGCGGCCGGGTTTTCGAGGATCCAGTCGTAGCGACTGAGTATCGCGGCGCGTCTGCTAAAGTTGGTGAAGATAGAGCGCCTGATGGCGTTTTCCTGCCAATGGATTTCCTCTTTGCGATTGCCGAGCTTTCGGTAAATGCGAGCAAGGGTGTCGCAGTAAGAAGCCCTGGGGTGATTTTGCAGGGAGGCCTCGCTGTGCTGGAGCGCTTCTGCAAGATGACGACCGGATACCGCGCAGAGCCATGCTACGGTATTCTGAGCAAAATGATAGCGGGGATACTTCTTGGTAGTTTTCAGAAGGTGCTGGTAGGTCCGATTGAAGAGTTGGTCGTAAACCTGGGGGTAGTCTTTTTGTTTGAGGCTTGAAAGGAGGGTGTCGGTGATGGCGGTGGAACCAACGAGTGGTTTTGCGGCTTCTTGAATGAGGTCATGCCCTTCATCACGGTTTCCCGAATCAATCAAATTGAGTCCACGGTAGACGTTGAGTTTGAGATTTGCCGAGAGAGGGACACTGGCTTTATTACTCCACGATCTGCTTTTTGCCTGAGTGATGACGATGGCGAGGCTCGCAGCCTTTGCCATCTTGCGATCACCTTGAGTTTCGGCGTTGCTGAGCATCCAGGGGAGGTTTTGCAACCAGGCAGAGGAAGAGGGCGGGAGTTCGAACGCGATTCGTTTTTTGATAGATGAGGCCTCGGTGTGGCAGCCGGTTAGGGTGAGATCGGCGGCCAATGGGGAGAGGCGTGCGGGGTCGGTCAGATGGATCTGCATTGCGTGAGTGAGGATTTTTTCAGCTTCTCTAAGGCGGCCCGATTTTTTGAGGATCCCGGCGAGAAGACCGGGAGCGTGTTTTTCTGGTGAAACCATTCTCTGGATGAACTCGAGGGCGTGTTCCCACTCTCTGAGATAGACAAACTGTTTCACCGTTTCGAGTTGCAGGGCTCGCTTGAGTTTCTCGAATCGGTGGGCGCGTGCCAGCATCGCTTCGCTGACGATTGAAACCGGTTCGATTCCGATTCCATTTCGGATAATGAGGTCAAGAAGGGCATCATCTTTGCGGCCGCGCTTAATCATACCTTGCCAACTTTTATTGCGCTCAGCGCGGGTGGGATTTGTCCAACCACAGAAGGTCGCCATTTCATCAAAACGATTTTTGAGAGAGAGGTTTTTATCTTTTGCGAGGAGATTCCAGAGGGGCAGGGTGTCTTCGATTTGAGAGGCGAAAAAGTATTTTAGCAATGAAAGGTAGTCGTCTTCCTTCCAATCGTCTCCGATCGTTTTGAGGAGCATGGCGTAACGCAGGGAGCGTGGCATCCGATTGAGGTAATCCTGCCAATGTTTCTCGCTCGCTTCCCGACTTGCTTGCTCAATTGGGGCAAGAATTTTGCGGGATTGGTCAAGGTCACCCAGAGTCTCTAATCTTGAAGCGAGATAGAAGAGATCGTCGGCTGATGTGGATTGGTAGTTGCCGGTCTTGATGATTTCCTTCACGCGTTTCGCGAGCCATTTTTGTTGTTCTTTTTCAGAGGCGGGAAATTTGTAGCGCGCCAGCCCTTTATCAGTTTGGAAGGTGCTGGGATAGAGGGCGGAGAGAAGAGAAGAGTCATGCTTTTCCAAGGAGGGAAGCGTGAGGTCGAAGTAGCCGGTGAGATGGAGAGAGCGAAAGATGAAACTCCGCTCGCGTTCGGTCTCTGCCGCTCCAACATCCGCGAGAAGTTCTTGAGCAAGGGCCTCGGCCTTTTCGCCCTTGCCCTCTTCTTGTGCTCGAATGATGGCGAGGGTCTTTTTTTGAGTGGGGATGTTTGTCGGGACGTGTTCGTGCCATCTGAGGTAGGGGAGACTGTCGCCTGCGAGAAGTGAGAGGGAAACGATGCTCTCCTTGGCCCCTATGTTTTTGGCTAAGGCGAGCGCTTTTTCAAGGTCCCCGGATCTGCGGTAACAGGCCAGCAGGATGGTTTGATCCTTCTTGCGATTCGAGGCTTCCAAGGTCTTGATCTTGGCGGGTAAGGTGCCCATTAAGCTAGAAAGGCCGGCCAGGAGGGCTGGTCTCGTGGGATGATTGGGAAAGAGCGTGAGCAATGAGGCGACTTCCGTGGCCTCGCCTCTCAGTGAGGCGGTCCGTATCGCGGCCTCGAAGGCTTTGGAGGCTTCTTTTTCAAGAGTATCTTTGACGAGGGAATCCTTTTCTTCCGACCAGAGTGTCAGAAGCGCGAATGAGAATTCCGGGTGAGTGAGTTTTCGGAGAGCGGTGATGCGGCCCTCAGGGTTAAGAGAGGAGTATTCGTCAATCAGCTTGATCACTTCCGGGGGAGAGTCCGGAGTCAGATGAAGCGTGATCCGTTGGAGGAGCAGGTTTGCGCGACGGGCAACTTCGGGGTCCTCGCTGGCGACAAGAGTCTTGAGCCGATCCAAGGAATCTTTGCCCGCTTTCCAGATCGTCTGGAAGGCCTCATTTCGTTCCTGGGATTCTTCCGAGGAGAGCTTCTTCAGCGCTTCCTCGATTGGGGTATTCTGGGCCGTGGCGGTCGCGAGAGTCGCGGCAATAATGAGGAAGCGGAGTAAGGAGCTTGCGGTCATTACTGGGAATGATACCCCGAAGAGGAGGGTGTTGCAGGTAGAATCGGTGCCCCATTCTCTTGAATCCCTATCGACCTGCAAATGGGCACGGGATTAGTGATGCCCTTCGCCATTCGTGATTGTGGCCTTTACCTAAACGCTCATGATCATACCCTTGCCTGACCGTGAGTTTCCAAGCGCCGATCCTTAGTCTCAAAAATGTCTCACGCCAGTTCGGGGAGTTTCGGGCAGTTGACCAGCTCACCTTGGAAGTGGGAGCGGGAGAGATCGTTGGGTTACTTGGCCCGAATGGGGCGGGTAAGACGACGACTGTTAAGATGCTCATGGGGATGATGCAGCAGACTTCCGGTGAACTATCCCTGTTTGGGATGGATTGTTTTTCGCAACGGAGTGAGGTCCAGAAGCGGGTCGGTTTCCTGCCGGACGAGCCGAATTTTCAAGCCCACTTGCGAGGGATTGAGCTTTTGGAATTTGTGGGGAAAGTGCGGGGGGTGTCACCGAAGACGATCATGGCACATATTGATGAGGTCGGGGCGAAGCTTGGCTTGATTGAGGACCTCGGGGAATTTGCAGCAAACTATTCCAAGGGAATGCGTAAGAAATTGGCCTTTTTGATGGCGACAGTTCATAAGCCGGAATTGCTTATCATGGATGAGCCGACAAATGGACTGGACCCGGTGGCGACGCGTTCTTTTTTGGAATTAGTGAAGCGATCTGTGGCAGGAGGAACCGGGGTGCTTTACTCGACTCATCTGCTGGACCAGGCCGAAAAGGTGTGCCATCGATGTGTTGTCATGAATCGCGGGAAGCTGGTGGCCGGGGGCACGGTGAATGCTCTGAAAGCGGCATCGGGAGTGGCGACTCTGGAGGAAGTGTTTTTTGCGGTGACCGGCGATACCGAAACGACTGATGCCTGAACCCCGAAAACGAATCCGGTCTGAAGTGGTCAGAGCTCTGCTGACGATAACGTGGTATCGTTTTCGTCATTCTCTGGGGTGGCTGGGACGAACTTATCGTCGCTTTCGCGCGCCGACGCGGGGAAAGCAGGTGAAGGGTGGCTGGTTGACGTATGTTTTGGGACCCCTGTTTTTGATTCAGGGGTTTTGGATGACAGGGCAGATGATCGAGCGGTTTGCGGACCGGGCCATGGTGAATACAGGGGATGTGGTGGGAGTCGATGACTCCATTTTTCGGCAAATCGAGGAGAGGGGGTCGGGGTGGCAAAAAATGACGGATGAGGAGTTTCGCGATGATTTGACAAACCTATTGTGGGTCGGGGATACGGAACGTGAACGCGTGGGACTCGGTCCTTTGACCGTGGAAGAGGTGGTTTTTCAGTTCCGTAGGAAAGGGGTTGTGGGCTTTCATAACCTCGAGTCATTCTCGCGTGGGGAGAAGACGTTACGAGATTTGGATGGGAAAGAGAGGGACTATTTTACGCGCTTGCTGGGGATGGTTTTTGTGGGATTGATGGTGGCGTTGCTTTTCATGCCGATGGCGGTGAGGCAGAAGAATCTCGCAGCGACGAGTGATCATCAGGAGTGGTTGTTTTCGCTTCCGATTCGGGAGTCGGAGTTATTGGCGGGAGCGTTTCTTTCGAGTGCTCTGATTCGACCGTTGGCGTACCTCGTGCTCTGGCCGCTTTTGACGAATGTCTTGATGGCGAGCGGGGTCTTTCTTCTATTGGCCGGTCTGGTGGCTTTGGCATTTACGATTATGATTTCGGCGGCAATTTCGGGGGTGGAGGTTTTGTTGGATACGTGGTTGCGCTCGCGGGCTCCGGCGGTGGTTGTGAAGAATGCTCAGATGGTTTTTTCGGTGCTGGGGTTGTTGGCATTCTATGCCGTGCTGGCGGCTTGTGTGGCGGGTGGGTCATCGTTTCCGTGGGTGGCTTGGTTGGGGGAGAGGTTGCCGGGGGTGATGGGCCAGCCAGTGGGTGAGATTTTGGTTTCCCCGATGGCAACGATCTTGATCTTCGCCCTGGGGGCCGCCGTGGTGATTGGTCTCGGGAGTTGTCGATTGGCGGGGCGTTTCCTGAGAATGGGGTGGCTTTCAGGGAATGGGTTACGTGCGAAGAATCGGGGTCTCGGAAAGGGTCTGAAGGATGGGGGGCTTTGGAAGTTTGAGGGGCTGCTTTTGTTGCGCGACCGGACGCTGGCGACCCAGGTGATTTTGGTGCCAATTCTCATCGTGGGATATCAAGTCCTGGTCAACCCCGCGATGGTTCAGTCGATCACGGCGGCCGGGATTTGCGCGTTGGCATACGCGTGCGGGACCTATGCCAGCTTGATCACGGCTCCCCAGTTACTGATGTCCGAGGCCAAGGGCGTTTGGCTGATCTATAATTTACCGGTGCCGGTGGCGGCGTATTTTAGCCGAAGGGAAATGCTTTGGCGTTCGGTTGCGACGGGGATCGCGGGTGTCTTGATGGTGGTGATGATTTTCACGAGCGGGGACTTTCATGTGGAGAATTTATGGCGCTATCTCGCCGCACTTTTGGGGGTCTGGGTGATGGGCCGGGTCGTGAGCGGAGTGGTGATGGGGAGGCCAAAGATGCCGGATGTGGCATCGGGCGAGACGCCCAAGATGGGCTTTGGTCGGATGTATGGCGCGATGCTTTTCGCGGGGATTTTTGGAGCGCTGTTGTGGCAAGGAGAAGTGTGGCCCTTGGTGAGCTTTCTGGTCATTTTTTGGTTCCTCGGTCTCGCAATTTGGCAGCGTCGTCATATCAGTTTTAATTACTTGATGGAGCCGGTGGAGGAAGAGCCTCCGAGCTGGGGAATGGACGATGGGCTCTGGGCGGTCGTGGTGTTTCTGACGGTGCAGGTCGGGGTGGCGGCGATTGCAGTGATTTCTGGCGGTGTTTCGAGTGAATTGATCCTCGGTTCCTTTGTAGCTGGTGGAGTGGCGGCGGTGGCGTTTACGCAGGTGCGGATAGGTGGAAAGGGGATACCACTTCCGGAACTTGAGGGAGGTGAAGGGAGGGTTGGGAGAATGACGATGGTCAGGGAGACGGTCTTGGCCACCTTGCTGTGCCTAGCGGCTGGGATTGGCTGGACCAAGGTGCTCGAGACAGGGGTTTTTGGCGACATGGAAGCTGGAGAATTTGCATGGAGTCCGGCAGTGCTGATTCTCCTCGCGGTGGTGGCAGCTCCCATTTTGGAAGAGCTTCTTTTTCGTGGCTTTCTGTGCCGGACGATGCTGGCATTTTGGTCGCAGAAGAAGGTCATTTTAGGAAGCGCCCTAATCTTTGCGATGGTGCACCCGGGAACCTCGTTTCCGCCGGTCTTTCTTCTCGGGTTGATGACCGCGGTCCTTTACTTCCGGAGCTGCTCCGTGATTCCAGGGATGGTTCTTCATGCCCTCTATAATCTCGGTATTGTCGCGCTCTCGTTGTGGGGGTGAAAGCTAAGGGTTAAGGTGTTTTCAAGGCAGCTTGTGCGTAGGATTTTATGCAATTGTTTGAGGAATCCTTAAGCTTGAGGAGGGTGGTCTTGGTACGAGGGTCGGCGCGGACGGCTTCGACGAGCGTTTTGGTCGGAAGGATCTCGCTCTTGGGATTTGTTGTTGAGCGGGACGTTGATGTTGGCAGTGACAAGATAGCAAGCGGACGAGGACAGAAGTGCGCCAGTGAGAGTGTGAGGTCTAGCCGGATGTTGCCAGTGCCAGAGAGTATCCACCCGATAGTGCGAGTCTGGCGATGATGAGGCTACCGTCATTGGTGAGGATGATGAGCTTGCCGTTTGAGAGGATGAGGTCGTCGCCTTCGAAGTTGCCGAGGGTGTAGGCGCGGTTTTTGCTCACGGCGATGCCGGCGTAGCCAATAGGGACCTTGGCGGTCTAGAGGACCTTGGGGCCGGTGGCAGGCCATTGCTGGGTCCAAGTGGTTTCGTGATCGAAATTACCGTTGTCGCTGGGCCCGCGCCATTGAGACCAATCGGCGGGAATGGGGAGGGCGAGAAGGAAAAAGGCGAGGAGTGTTTTTATCGAGTTGGCTTGCCGTGGCGTTTAGCGCCGGCCGGGACGGTAAAAGGTGGTGGACGATGAGGGAATGTAAAAGGGCGCAGGTTTGAGGGTGAGCGAGAATGCGGTCTCAGCCAATGGCTTTTCCAGAATCAGTTTTTCTACCTTGTCGCGTGAAGTCGGAAATAGACCTTCCTTTTATGAATCGAGATTATGAGCACGATTTGGTCGATGCCAGGGCCGTAGAAGTCTTTGTTTTCAGCGACGAGAAGAATGTCATCTGTTTCAAAAAAGTTGTTCCAAACTTCAAGGTCATTTGAGAACTGGATCTTGGCCGATGTCTGCCTCGCGATGGACGAGATAGGATACTTCATGGTGAGTGATTTTCCATTGGCTGAGACATCCAGGGGGTTCCCGGGAGTTGCTTTCCGGGGGTCAGAACCTGTTAGGAATTCGATTCCGTTCGGGAGTCCGTCCTGATCGGGGTCGGCCTTGAAGGTGGCGTCTTCTCCGGTGAGGTTGTGGGTGGTTTGTGACCAGAGGGTAAAGGGGCCGGTGTTGCTCACGAGCGCGATTTGGTTTCCGCCGAAGGTGTAGTCGAGTGAGTAGCCGGGAGGGAGCTTTGTGATAGTGGCGAAGGTGCCGTTGAGAGTCCCGTAGGATGCGATGACATAAATGGGCTCGGTGAAGCCACCGCCGAGGTCGACGAGAGTGAGGGTTGCTTCTGTGATATTGAGTTGGTCCGTGACGTTGAAGCGATCGCTGGATGCTCCGTCGATCTCGATGACGAGGGCACCGATGGTGGCGTCATTGGTCGCGGTGAGGGTGCCGGTTGATTGCCCGGGAGAGATCGTCCCCGAGCCGAGAATGTCTGTCTCGATGGAACCGTTTCCTCCCAAGATTCCATTTGGTCCGAGCACGATTTCTGCGGTTTCGGAGAGGGTGACGTTGGGAGCGAGGGCAAGTTGTCCGCCGTTGATGGTGGTGGTTCCGGTATAGGTCGGGCTGGTGGTAAGGAGGAGTTTTGAGGATCCGGTTTTAGTGACATTTACGGGGTTGAAATACTCGCTCATTTCGCCGTTTAGGGTGAACAATGAGGTGCCATCACCCGAGATGAGGAAGTCGTGATAGAGGACGAAGGGAGGATTGATTTGATAGTCGAAGTCCGGTCCGCTACTTACGAGCGCCAGGCTAGGAGGGGCTTTAGAAAGATCGTTGGTGAAGAGTAATTCGTTTCCGGCGATGGTTGCGGATTGAGGGGTTGCTCCAGAAAAGTCTCCGGTCAGGCGAAGGGAGTTGAGCATGAAGGCGAGGCCGGTGGGGCGCGTAAGGTTGTTGCTGGTGGTGTAGGAAAAATTGTCCGTGATCGGAAATTCGAGGACGCAACCGGCGAAGGAATCGAGTTTTAAAAAAGTGGCTGGGGTATGGGTCTCGGGATCGCTCCAGACATTTTGAGCGGACCAAGTGAGTGCGAAGGAAGGCTCGTCACCGCCGCCTTCCCGGAGAGTGCCCCGGTCGAGGGTGAAGTCGTCCAGTCGGGCGAAGCCTGATCCGGGTTGAGCGGAGTTGAGTGAAATGAAAAGGCGTTTGTGATTGGCAGAAGCAGGGATGGGATTGAATAGGGCAATCTCGCTTTGGTAAGAGGAATCCGTGTTGGAAAGTTCGGAGTCCATAAGCTGAATGATGGTCGGAGCTCCGACCAAGGTGTTGTCCGACGTGGTGAAGAGACTGATGCGGATGCGGTCGTTGGCGTCGTTCCAGTTCGAGGCGTCGCGCCATTGATAGGTGGCCTGAAAAATCTCTCCGGTGGTGAGGGTGTGGTTGGGGTCGAGGCCGCAGACACGGGTCGCGGTTCCTGCGATGATGGCATTGCGGGTTCCGTTGGCCGCGAGCGAGGTTTGGGTGGCATTGAGGGCTTCATTTCCTGATCCAATATTTTGCCAGGAGGCTGTTTGCCCGAAGGTTTGGGCTCCGGCACCGCCGCCGGTATTGAAGTCCCCATTGAGGAGGGTGCCACCGACGAGGGTGAGGTTTGAGGTGAAGGGGCCGAGGTCAATTGGTTGGGGGTTGAGAACGAAGCGGTCGTTGAGATTGAGGGTGTTGGCATTTTTGCCGAGGCTGGCGTGGCGTGGTTTGTCGGCACCGACTTCGAAGGCGGTAAAGTCGCGGAGGAGTTCCGCGACGATCTCAGGATTTGCGGCTGCGAGGTCGTTTGTTTCGCCGATGTCGGTGGCGAGATCGTAGAGTTCGAAGGGAGTGTTGGCGGTGCTTTTGGTGAGCTTCCAATTGTCTTTACGCACGCTCACTTTGGCCTCTGATCGGATGGTGATGACCTCGTGGGGCTTGCCGGTGTTGGTGCCATTTAGAAATGGAATGAGGCTGACGCCATCGATGTCGGTGGGTGCGGTCGTGCCGCCTGCTTCGAGGCAGGTCGGGAGGATGTCGATGGCGTGTATGGGCCCGTGATAGGTCTCATTGGAAGGAAGGCCGGGCCCGGCCACGATCATGGGAACGCGGGTGCCGCCTTCGTAGACCGATCCTTTGAAGTCATTGAGAGGAGTGTTGACGGTGCCGATGTTTCGGGCTCCTCCGTTATCGTTGATGAAGATGACGAAGGTCTTGTCGGTGAGGGAGACCGAGCCATCCCCGGCGGGGTCATCGAGTTTGTTGAGGATGTTGCCGATTTCCTTGTCCATCGTCAGGACCATGGAGGCGTATTCCTTACGGGTGCCGGTGAGGGCGGCAAGGCGTGGGTCATCGAAATCAGGGGAGGGGCCGATGGGACCGTGTGGGGCGGTGAAGGCAACGTAGAGAAAAAAGGGATCGTCGTCGTTGTAGTGGCGATCGATGAAGTCCACCGCTCCGATTCCGAAGGCGTTGGTGACGTAGTCAGTGGTGGTGTTCCAGGGAGCGGTGGTTTCGAGGACGGTATCGGAGAAGGGGGTGGTCGTGGTTTCGCGAAGTTCTCCCGAGCCGGTGGTTGAGCCAATGGTGTAGTTGCGCGAGCCTTTCCAGATCCCGAAGAATTCGTCGACGCCCTGATTTTCGGGCCGGTTGCCGAGACCGTTGTCGTTGGCACGCGCGCCGAGGTGCCATTTGCCGATGGCCCCGGTGGTGTAGCCTTCAGCGCCCATGCGGTCGAAAATGGTGGTGGTGTCAGGGGAGAGGCCATCGATGGCGGTGGCCCCGGTGAGATTGTTGATGTTGTATTCGTATCCAATCCGTTGCTGGTAGGAACCGGTGACGATGGCGGCGCGGGAGGGCGAGCAGACCGCCGCGGTGTAGGCGTTGGTGAGAAGAGTGCCACGATTGCGCAGGACGTTGAGATTCGGGGTGGGGACCGGGCTGGGGGCCTGGCCGGGGTTCGCGGATTGGAGAAAGTCGTCCATGAATTCCCAGTCGGCGTAGCCGGCATCGTCCGAGATGATGACGACAACATTGGCTTGCTGGGCAACGAGGGGGGCGGCGAGGAGAATGGCGAAGAGGGGGGCAAAGTTCATCGGGAGTTACGAAGGTTAGCGCTCGGAACAAATGAGATCAAGGCAGGGGATATTGTCCGCGAGGGAGCGCGAGCAGCTTCATCAGATCAGGTCGAGGGATCTTGAGGAGGATCCTTCCACGGAGAGAAATGAGGGAAGATTCTGCGGAAGAAAATAGGGAAGGCATGGTGTCACATGATCACGAAGATGATCCCCGGGAAGACGATGCCGCGGTGTTTCTTGAAGAGAGTGGGGTATTCCAAGCGGTAGCCCTTGCGGTGGTCTTCTCGTAGGACGTCGTGGGTTCCAAAAAGGATGACCGGGTTAATGGGGATTTGCGATGCCGTGAGTTGGGCGATGACACAAGGAGGTCAAAAAGAAGATCGCCAGAGGGCTAATGAGGAGAGTGGCCCGTCGCGAAGGCCGCCAAGTGATGATTTTGAGCGGCCTGAATTTCTGGGGGTAATTTCGAGGCTCGGGTGATCGGCTGGGAGTGGGCTTCATGATTCCTTGCCGGAGAAATTCCGAAGACAGTTTGTATTCTCCAGTTTTTGGGGCCGCGTTGTTGATCCGATGAAGTTGAGTTGATCTGAGGCGAGATTCCATGGGGCAAAGGTGAAGAAGAAGGAGATTCCCCAGCCGATGCTACTGAAGAAGAGGCCGAAGCTGAGGGTTCGTAGTCACCCTTGTGTCGAGGGGGATCATGGAGGTGTTAGGATTCAGGGGGCAAGTCGACTTGCGATGGAATTTTGAAAGCACGCGTTGAAATACGGGGGGGAGTGGGTAGTGTCCCGCTTAGCAAAATTGTGACGTCATTATCTCAAAAAATCATCCATGGGGCAGGTTCATTGTCGAATCTGCCAAAATTTGTTTCGGGCAAGGCTTTGATCGTGACTGATGCCGGGATTGTTAAGGCGGGTCATGTCGCAAAGGCGGTCGCTCTGCTGAATGAGGTTGTGGTCTTCGACGAGGTGCGGGAAAATCCCACCGAAGCGGATGTGGCACGGTGTGCCGAGTTTGCCCGGGTGGTGAAGCCGGATGTCATTATTGGGTTGGGTGGAGGAAGTTCGATGGATACCGCGAAAGGAATTTTGTTTTTGCTGAGTGGCGGCGGGGCGATGTCGGATTATCAGGGTCATGGGAAAGCGATTGGCGAGATGTTGCCATTTATCGCGATTCCGACGACGGCGGGGACGGGGAGTGAGTGCCAGAGTTATGCCGTTTTGTGTCGCGATGGTTCGCACGAGAAGATGGCGTGCGGCGATCCCCGGGCCTTGGCGAAGGTCGCGATTTTAGACCCTGATTTGACGGAATCGATGCCGTTAAAGGTGGCTCGGCTGACGGCCCTAGATGCGCTTTCCCATGCTCTCGAGAGTGCCGTGTGTCATAAGCGGACGGATGAGTCGCAGCGCTTTTCCTTTGAGGCCTTTCGGAAGATTGAGCCCGTGATTGAGGAGATTTTAAAAGGGACGGCAACGGTGGCGCAGCGGGGGGAGATGTTGCACGGGGCTGCCTTGGCGGGGTGTGCCATAGAGGCGAGTATGTTGGGGGCGGCACATGCCTCGGCAAATCCTTTGACGGCGCATTTTGGGGTGGTCCATGGACGGGCGGTGATGACGATGCTCCCTGCGGTGATGGAATGGAACATGGAGGTGGTGGGAGAGGTTTATGAGAAACTCAAGCCGGGTTTGATTGCGTGGATTGAGATGCTCAGGGACTTGGCTGAATTGGAGCCGGTGCAGGTGGATGCCAAGATGATTCCGCTGCTGGCGGAGGAGGCCGCGAAGCAGTGGACGGGGCAGTTTAATCCACGGCCTTTGGTGAAGGGTGACTTCGAGGCGCTTTATCGGAGTGCCTTAAAGGTCTGAGAAAGCCGGATTGCTTGGTGGGGGATTTATGGCAGGCTTGAGTCATGAAAAGATTGATTTTCGCGGTGTTGGTCCTAGGCGTTTCGGCGTGCCAGAGTGAGGAGAAGGCGGTGGTGAAAGGAGAGAGGGAGAGTTGGCCAATTTCGCGTGGCGGTGCCGGGTTGTCCGGACAGGTCGGCGTGGCCTTGCCGGCGAAACCCGAGATCAAGTGGATGTTTCCGACGGAAGGCGCGATTGTAGGCGAAGCAGTGGTGGGTACAGATACCGTGGTTTTTGGAAACAGCGCGGGGTTCTTGACGGCCCTCGATTTGGAGACGGGTAAGAAGAAGTGGCAACGGGAATTTGAACAGAGCTTCGAGGCCGCTCCGGCGATTCTGGGAGATACCATCTTTATCGGTTGTGAGGATATGAAGCTCTACGCGCTGGAGCTGGGGACTGGAAAAGAGAAGTGGGCGATTGAGACGGATGATAAGATCACGGCGGGAGTGAATTTAACGAAGAGCCCGGATGGGAAGGCGACTTGGATTGTTCTGAACGGATATGACGGGGTGTGTCGGGCACTGGATGCGCTGACCGGGAAGGAGATTTGGAAGCACGAAACCGAGCAGCCGATTAATGGCACACCAGCCGTGGTGGCCGGGAAGTGGGTTGTCTTCGGAGGGTGCGACCATTACCTCTACACCCTGGATTTGGCGGACGGGAAGGCCTTGAAAAAGGTAGAGGGCGAGGCCCCGATTGTCTCGACCGTGGGCACGGACGGGAGTTTCGTCGCTTGGGGAGATCACTCGAATAAGGTAATGGGAGCAGATCTCGAGACGGGGCAGTTGAGCTGGAAATACAGCGACCGAAATTTTCCCTTTATGGCGGCTCCGGCGGTCGATCAAAAGAATGTCTATATCGGTGGGCGGGATAAAAAAATCCACGCGATTTCACGCGCGAGTGGTGACGCGGTGTGGACTTTTAAGACAGGAGGACGGGTGGAAAGTTCACCGATTTTGTTCACCGACGGTCTTGTTTGTGGATCGAGTGATGGGCGGGTTTATGCGCTCGGGTTGGAGAAGGGGGAGGAGATTTGGAAGATTGACCTTGGCGAGTCCATGGTGGCAGCGGCGTCTTACGCGAAGGGGACGATTTTGATCGGGAGCGAAGATGGGACGTTGTTTGCGCTGGGGAAGAAGGATTGAACGCCGAACGTCGAACGTCGGGTGCTTGCTTGAGGGGGGGGGGAGAGAACCACGGATCGATACGAATTTTCACGAAGGGTTGGGGGGCTTGGCCGGGGAGGTTTTTGAACCGCGAACGACGCGAAACTTGCTTGGGGCGGAGAGAATTTTGGAAAATCTATGTCAATCTGCCCTCTCCTCTTTGGAGGGATTTGGTTCTGGGCACTCAGACGAAAGGCCGAGTTCCGCGGTTAGACTTTGGCGTCGAGCCATTTACCTTTGAAGGCGATGACGAGGTAGAGGGCGGCTTGGATAAAAAAGTCGACGGTCATGAAGACCCAGATCACGTTGGAAGTGAGGGTTCCGGAGCGATGAGGAAGAAAGCTCCGAAGGTCGTCATGAGCGTGAGCGCGAATAGCCAGGCGGTGCGGAGAGCTTTCATGGCCATGGCGGGATTATTGGCACCAAGGTATTGGCCGACGAGGGTGGCGGTTCCGATGGCGAAGCTGGGGAGGAAGGAGAGGGATTCGACACGGATGGCGATGAAGTGAGCGCCGAGTGCGCCCTCGAAAGAAGCCCCGGTAGTCTTAGATCACTTGCAGCCCAGGATCCCACACTCGTGGGGCCGGGGCAAATGGCTGTTCACCCTAATGAAAACGAACGTGTAAGCGCTTGTTTCGCCGTGAGAGACTCCAGTCGACGGAAAATGTTCGAACTTTTTGGGTCTTTTTTTAGGAGCCTTTCGTTCATGTTCCCAACATGAAATTGCGGCTTGGGGTGATTAAAGAGACGTGTCGCTTGATTCGTGAGGCGCGGAAGCGGTGGGATGCGCATGAGAATCAGGCGTGTCGGCGTGAGCGGCAACACGCGATGGCCTCTTATGAAGAATTAACGGAGGCAGAGCGGAAGGAGGTACCGGAGCAGTTGCAGGTGTGGTTGCGGTATCGGAGCGAGAAGTATTTTGGAGAAGGGCAGAAGGGGAATGGCATGAGCGCGAAGCCGCAGAAGGCGAAAAAGGAAAAGAAATTGGATAAGCCGCCGGAACACGCGGTGGCTCACCGAAAGGTGATGAGCCCAGTGGGCCCCCTTTATCTCCTGAGCTCCAAGAAGGGGCTGTGTGGACTTTACTTTGGCCATCGCATTGAGGTGACGGAATTGCCAAAGGAGAATCCGCGGGATCGTTTTTTGAGTCAGGCTGAGAAGGAGCTGAAAGCTTATTTCTCGGGTGGCCGCGAGAAATTTACGGTTTCGCTGGATGCGCGTGGGAGTCCGTTCCAACGGGCGGTTTGGCGCCAGCTGAGTGCGATTCCCTTTGGGAAGACCAGTGGCTACGGGGAGCTTGCCGAAGATATGGAGAACCCAAAAGCGGTGCGGGCAGTGGGGACGGCGAATGGTGCGAATCCGATTTCGATCATCGTGCCCTGTCACCGGGTGATTGGGAAAGACGGTTCGTTGACCGGCTTCGGGGGTGGGCTTGAGATCAAGCGGAAGCTCCTGCGACACGAAGGGGTGCTTTTGAAAGCAATCTAGCTACCAACGGCAATGGGTTGGGCGAGGACATCGTCGTTTCTTAGGCTGCGGGTCGCCTGCTTAGAGACGTGTCCTCCGCTTCAGATGAGGTTTTGGGATTTCTCGTCCAAACGGTGAATTGGAGGGATGCTTTCGTCTCCTAAAATAAGAGGGATGGGAGTCGCAGAACTTAGAAAATGAGCGGAGGGTCTAGCTAAAATACTAAGGGGAAGTGTGTTAAGGGTTTTCATGGGGGTGTTTTGCGCATTTTTTTTGTAAAAGAAGCCGATTTCTTGGTTGTCACGAGTGCACAATGTGATTACATAGTGTTCATCATGAAAGCGCACAATGCTCGACAAGCGATGAAGGGATTCGCCCTCATTGCGACCATTTCTGTCCTTCTACTGCTCACAATGGTGGCGGTGGCGTTCCTATCGCTGTCCGCCCTCACGGTGAAGACAAGCCGCTTTGAGTGGGCCCAAGAAGAAGCACGGGCGAATGCCAGATTGGGTCTGATGATTGCCATCGGAGAACTTCAGCGTGATCTTGGTCCCGACCAACGGATTTCGCTGAGCGCATCGATCTTGGATACCAACCCGGATACCCTGACAATTGATGGGGTTGCCAATCCGCACTGGACAGGGGTCGTGACCTCGATCTTTGAGCGGAATCAGAATGGGAGCCCTTTCACCAGAGACATGGATTCGGGGGGACTTCAGGACGCCCGGAGCGGTGGGGCTTTTAGTCCGCGTGACCAGATTTATAATTACTTTGTGAGCGGCAACGAAGGTGGCCGGGACAAGATGCGCGGGGTGCGCCAATATCAGGATGCTAGAATCGAGACGATTCCGAATGGTCCGGAGTCGATGGAAATCGTATCCCGTGGATCCGTCAATAACCCTCAGGATTTTGTCCGGGTTAGAAAAGTGGTGACTGAGAAAGAGCAGCTCACTCCTGACGGGCGTCGGCAATTTCGGCCGAATGGTGCTTACGCCTACTGGGTGAGTTCCAACAATGTCAAAGCGAACATCGGTCGCCCGGACACCCACCGGGCGGTGCCGATCGATCACAATAACGGGTTTGGAATGCAGCGGATGCTTCACCCGCAGGACACTGAACCGTTTGTGATTAACGGGATTGCGCAGGGACAACAAAATAGGGATAGCCGAGTGTTAAGTCCCAAGACCTTTACTTTGATCAGTGAGCAAAATCGTCTAGGCGTCCTTAATAACTTTCATGCGATGGCGGGCTTCTCCAGCAGTGTCATTTGCAACGTCCGGGACGGAGGCCTTAAGAAGAATCTCTCGGCGTTTCTGCACAATCAGAATGGTGACGAAGCACCTGAGATCCAAGACCTCTCGGACCCAAGTCGGACATGTTACATCGGAATTTCTCCGAACGATCGTTTGATCGGCCCACCTAACGCAAGATACGCGGCGATCCGTGGCGAGGACTACGAGGAGTCGGAATACCATGATGTGGCCCCAACTTTTGGTCTGCTCTGGCAGTGGGCCCAACTTGCCGACGAGTTCCGCTTTGGCGAGGCTTCTACAGGAATTCGCCCGCAGCGGCAAACAACGGCCCAACCAGGTGGCGGTCGTGACGATGGCTGGGATAACGGAAACCCTCTGACATTAAGGGCCGCCGATGGCGGTAACACCGGTTCCAACGTCTATGACGGCGAAAACCTGAGCCCCGCTGATCCTCGTAACTTGGCTGACGTGAAAATCACGCCCGTGATTGTCGAAGCCTGTGTTTATTACAACCTCGCGACCTATCCGGTCGGCACTGGAGAGGAGCAGCAGCATGCTTTGAGGCTCTGTCTCTACCCAAGGGTCGGACTTTGGAATCCTTACAATGTCGAAATGAATCTCGATCGGGACATGGTCCTTCAGCTCTTCCTGAATGGTAAAAAGAGCGTTATTTTTAACGATAATAATCAGTTCTCCCGCGAAATCTATTACGGCGGGAGAAGCATTCAGACGATTGAGGGAAGGCCTCGCGGAGTGTTCGACGGCCAGTATGGTGGACAGGTCTACTTCCTCCTGCCAAGTGTCACCATTCCCCCGGGCGAGACCTTTATCTTCTCAATGGGAGGTCCGCCAAGACCCCTTGATCCGGAGACCTTCGCAGGGAACCGCTTGCAAGCCCAAGCTCCTCCTTCTTCGTCGAGTTATCTCTTCAAGGACTACTTGCAGACTAACCTCGGTGGGTCCCGCCTTGCCTTCGCTCGGGATGACGACGACCTGCCTTCCGAGCTCATGCCTCAGGCTCCCAGAAACTTTACGGAGAGGGCGCTGAGCCAGAGCGAGCATGGCGCGGACAACTACATGTTCATGCTCAAGTATCTCGCGAACGGATCGACTCGTTTTGCGCGGCAGGGTTCACGGCAACCGGACCAGATCTGGGCCAGAGAGCCACTCTTGGTCTACGGGAGTGTTTCTCTCCAGGCAGGAGGAGGAGATGAGTTTCCGGTCAATTGGCCCAACGGTTTCTCGCATCAGGTGGTTGCTCTGTCCGGCCCGAATGACAGTGTTGGTGAGGGCGTTTCTCCTCACCCGTACACCAGGGACGGATTCAGAATCAGGTGGCTGAGTGAGACGGCCGCTAACCAAGGCAACGTCGATAGCCCCTTGCTTCTACAGAGCTCTGCTCTCGGAAACTGGAATCTCAGAGCATCTTACATCTGCCGTAATCCATTCGACAATGTTTCCACAAACGCGCCGTACTTCCACGGAATCTACACCCGTGACATGCCAAGTGAGGAACTCAGCTGGAACTCAATCTTCCCGGTTCAACGAGGAGGCTTCCAAACGGGATTCCCCTTCGGGCCCGCTGGATTCGGAGTCGATAGGGTGATCGCTTTTGAGCTCCCCACTCGCGAGGTCGGGATTCCCTCACTCGGATACCTACGCCATCTCCAGCTTTCGGAGTTTGTGTGGCACCCCAGCTACAGTATCGGTTCCTCTATCGCCGACCCACGCGTCAGGCGGACCGGGACAGTGCCGAATGAAGATATGAATATGGCAGACCATGGCTGGAATGCTGATGGATTGGGAATCACCTACTGGGCGAATCTTCTCCGAAATATCGTCTACGAACTCTCGGATGATAACCATCTGATCTTCGATATGAGCTATGAGGTAAATCACAACCTCTGGTCGGACTTCTTCCTGACGGGCGCGACCCCTAACCAGATTGCGAACTTTGCGCAAAATCCTGTCATCAATCCCCTGAAGAACGGAAATCTCCGCCTTTGGGATCGTAACGGTGACCCCACTGATGACTTGAATGACCTCTTCCGCGCCGCAGGACGCCTCATGATCGATGGCGGTTTTGATGTGCACTCGACGAATAAGGAGGCCTGGAAGGCTCTCCTCGCAACGACCCGAGACACGGGCTATGGATCTCCCGAGAGGACGCCGTTCCCACGGACGCTCTCGCCACAGGGTGAAGAGAACGATAAGGCGGAATACTCAACCAAGGTCTTTACCGGGTTCCGTAGTCTGGGCGATATCGAGATTGACTCCTTGGCCGAGGCCATTGTCCGTGAGGTTAAAATCCGCGCGCCCTTCCTCGGGTTGTCGGACTTTGTCAACCGTCGTCTCGCTGATGATGACACCGGATTGAACGGAGCACTGGAAGCTGCGCTTGAGGCTTCATTGCCAAACCGGGGGCAGAACGGTCAGTTCCCAATCATGCGTCAGGATCTTCCGAATAGGACGACCTATATCGCGCAGTCGAACCGCGGCACGCCCCGTCAGTCGGATACCACGAGATTGGATCAGCGCCTGAAGCCCGCTTCCACAGGGTACGGCACACCGGGATACATCACTCAGGGCGATCTGCTCCAAGTGATCGGTTCAGGGCTGGTGACCCGCTCTGATACCTTCACGGTGCGATCCTATGGTGAGTCCCGGGACGTCAATGGCCGCGTTCTTGCGAAGGCATGGTGCGAAGCCGTCGTCCAGCGCACGCCGGAGCCTGTCTCTCCTGATGAAGTCAGCGGATTGAATCCAAGGGTTGTCCAGGGCAGCGAGGTGAACTTCGGACGCCGCTTCCAGGTTGTCTCCTTCCGTTGGCTCCATGCCGACGAAGTCTAGGCTTTCATCTGAGAGAGATTATTTCACTCCAAGACAAGGCTCCGGTTGACCGGAGCCTTTTTGTTTTTTCCTCTCGACGAGTCAGGGTTGGTGGGTGAGGTTTTCGGGAAATTTCACCGTCACGCATGAAAGCAACCACACTCCTTATTTGCGCGCTCGTCGCACTCCCCGTCGCAATTCACGGCCAGACTCCCAAAGTGCTCGTTCAGAGTGCCCAAGAGAACGCAGCCATGGCTAAAAAAGATGTCTTGATGGTTTTCTCAGCTTCCAGTTGGCAAAATGGGAGCAAAAGCTTCGAAGAGAAAATCCTGCAATCCGAGGAATTCAAAAAAGGGATTGAGAAGGATCTCGTGCAGGTGCTCATTCCGGTGCCACGAACAAGGGAAGATGCGCACAAGGAGCTTCTAGAGCTGGAGAAAGACTATCGCTTTCAGACTATCCCCTCGGTGATCCTTACTGATTCCAAGGGCCGTCCTTATGCCTACTCCGCCACCACCAAGGAAAAGCCCGCGGAATATTTGGCCCACCTGAAGGAACTCCGCCAGCTTGGTTTGGAGAGAAACAAAATGTTCGAGGCCGGGTCTAAAGCCGAGGGCCTGGCGCGTGCCGAACTCTACGTCAAGGCTCTCAAAACCCTTCCTCAAACCAGTATCGAGAAATTTTACGCTCCGGAATTAGAACTCATCACCAAGGCGGACCCCGAGGGGAAGACCGGGTATGTGCAGGAAATTCAGAAGGCCGCCGCTCTCAGTGCGGAAAAAGAGCGCTTCAATACCCTGCTTCTTGAAAAGAAGTATGACGAAATCATCAAGGCATCCCAAGCCGAGCGGTCAGAGCTCAAGGGCGAAGATGCCCAGCGTCTCATGATGTATGAGATCCAGGCATACTATTCCCAGAACAAGTTGGACGAAGCCGGTGGCGTGATTGAGGCAATGAAGAAATTCGCACCGGATTCCGATCTCGGTAAGCGTGCCGATCAGTTCCTGGCGCAGATTAAGAGCACCAAAGCTCGTCAGGAGCGCATGAAGGAGGCTGCTAAGAATCCCAAGGTGAAAGTTCCTTCCAAGCCGATTGTTTCCAAGCCAGTTGCCATTGTCAATGACATCAACGAACTCAAGAAAGATGCCAAAGCAATCGATGATGAATTAGCCAAGGCAATTGCAAACGAGGAGCAGCTCAAGACGGAGAAAGCCGAACTCGGGAAAAACATCGCCGCAATTGAAGGCGAGCTTAAGAAGTTTCGCGAAACTGAAAAAAAGTCAGCCGAAGTTCTCAAAACTGCGATTGCAGACCGCGAGAAATTAGCGCGGAGATCCCAAGCGATGAAGGATGTCGTCGAGAATCATGAGGCCATGGAAAAGCGTAAGCGTGACATCAACGAGCTCGAGAAACGTGCCACCGATCTCCAGAAGCAAGCTGAGGAGCTGCGCAAGAAGGCGGGTGATATCAAAAAAGGAAAGTAGATCACATGCTCCGCCTTGCTCTGACCCTATTTCTCGTGCTGCCCCTCTCCGGGGCATGGTTGACGAACCTTGATGAAGGCAAGCGAAAGGCTGCCGAGGAAGGCAAAGAGATCTACCTGGTTTTCACGAGTCTCAAGATCTCCGGAGCTTGCGTGCAGCTCAAAAAGCGGGTGCTCTCCCAAGAGGAGTTTCAAACGGCGGTCGCAGCGCGCTTGATTCTGGTTCATCTCGATGTCCCTCTTGAGAGTAAGCCCGGAATGGTCTCGCCACTCGCAGTCAACCGCCTAGTGGCTCAAAACTTCGGCGTCGAGGCCTATCCCACCGCCTTCTTTTTGAATTCCGATGGCATCACCTACGCCAAGGAGACCGGAGCTCTGACCGGGGGGCCTCTGAAATACGCGGCCCGCATTCTTAAGACCTCGTCCGAGCAAGCAGGGCGTGAGAGAGTTCTGGCGGAAGCTTACCAGAAAGAAGGACTCGAACGGGCCAAGGCGATCATCGAGGTGATTAAGAATGCGTCATCTGCTGCCGATCCGAAACTCTATGCCAAGGCGATCGCGGAGCTGGCGCAATTGGATCCCGATGATACTCTCGGCTTTCGAAAGAAGCGCTTGGCCGAGCAAGGATTTGTGGAGCTGGACCGCTCGCTCAAGGAAGTTTTTCACAAGGATTCCTATGGTGAGGTCGTCAAGTTGGTCGATTCCTACCTCGAAAAGTTCGAGCCCAAAGGGGCGCTTTTGCAAAAGGCCCTCTTCCCAAAACTGGCCGCCTTAAATCACGGGAACCAGATTCCCGAAGCAATCAAAGCTGCCGGGGAAGTGATCGCGGTGGATGCCAACTCCTCCTATGGGAAGTTCGCAGCCCAGATTTTAAAGCAATTAAAGTCAAGATAGGAGAAGGCTTAGAGCGCCTGACTGTACGAGTTACAGCGGTTGTGCCACCCTGCTCGCCAGCGTGCTTCGCCGCGTGCCGCAGGTGAATTCTTGATGCGCAAGTCGAGCCGGCGTTTGGCCGCCTCGCCGAATTCGCGCGCGGCCGCAGGACCACTTCCGACATTTTTCATTTCTCGGAGAACCGACATTAATCCCCAACCTTGTCCGGCATAAGCTTCGCGTGGGTTGGTGCCATCGCCCTTGAAATTGACGTAGTCGACCAGGGCGTAGACTCCAATCGGCATCGTAGCGACCCTCTCATAGTTGGCCTTAATCCGCCCCCTTTCGGCGGCAGGGGCAGCCTTTATGATTTTTGGTAAAGCCGCGCGGGACTTTGCGGCAATGAACTCAGTCTGGACCGTGATGTTTGCGGCGAGCCAATTCCGGAGTCCGGTGAGTTGGGGACCATTGAAGTCCTTCATGAACGAGGCTTTGTCTGGCCACGGGCAATCGGCTTGGCGTCCCACCGCAGGAACTGCCAGTCCACATGCGACCGCGTAATTTACGAACTCCGGCCAGCTCTCGGTCCAGCGTCCATCGAAGCCATTGGGATACCAGATGAAGTGCCCGATTCCCATTGAGGGGAATTCCTCACCATCGTTCCAATGGGTCAATCCCGTCACCTTGCCTCCTGATTCATTTTGCCAGATTCTGCGCCCGATTGAGGACTTCTGCGCGTTCGTCAGGCGAAGCGAGTTGGCCGCCGGGGCGGTCGCGACCACTGGTGCTTGAGGGCGCGCCGGGGGATCGGCCGAACACGCGCTCATGAGACAAAGGACTGGAAGGATAAAACGGGCCGCTTGCATAACGATGAGATTGCCCTCAAACTGCCGTCATCGCAATGGACAAAAACGAATTGATCAAAGTCCTCACCCCGAGTTTCTACGACGTCATCAAGATTCTCATGACCGCGGTGATTATCCTCTTCGTCACTAAGTTGCAGCTTTTGAGCGACCGACTATCGGCCTTGCTGATCGCCCTGCCTCTCACTTCGATCCTCGCCATGATCTGGATGCGCCACGAGAGCAAGGTTGCGGATGAAGCTCGGCGGATTTCAAGCATCGCGGACCACGCCTACTACACCTTCTGGTTCGTCCTCCCCACTTTACCGATGTTCCTCGTCATTCCGTGGATGCTGCGCCGGGGACATGGCTTCTATGTCACGCTCTTCATCAATGCCATTCTCACCACTGTTCTCTTTTGGCTGCTGGTCGTCGCCCTCAAGAAATTCACCTCCATCGAGTTGATGTGATGAAAGTGTCTCTCCTTCTCCTGCTAACCGCCATGTCCGGATTTGCTCAAAATCGCCTCGCCGAAGCTGATGCCACCCGCTTTGTCGATCTTGCCCTGTCCGGCTTGAATCGTGAGTTCCCAAATAAGCCCGGCCATGTTCTCCGTTCCGCCGAGGATGCCCGCACTCCCAGCGAGATGACTCCGGTTTTCTTCGGTCACTTCGACTGGCATTCCTCTGTTCACGGGCACTGGACGCTCGTCCGACTGCTGCGCTTATTTCCCAAAGCCACTTGGAGCGCAAACGTGCGCGCTGAGTTGACCAAGAAATTCACTCTCGAGGGCCTGCAAAAAGAGGCTGATCACCTCAAGGAAAATCCTTCCTTCGAGCGCATGTATGGCTGGGCTTGGGCGCTCCGCATGGGGATGGAACTCCGTGCCATGGATGAGGAGCAGGGACGCCAATGGGCGGCTGCTTATCGACCGGTGGAGGAGGCCATCGTGACCAATGCCAAGGCCTACCTGCCCAAGCTTGAATGGCCCATTCGCTGTGGTTTTCATCCCGAGTCCTCCTTTGCCCTAGGCCAAATGCTCGACTGGGCCCGTGCAACAGATGATGGGAGATTTGAGGCCTTATTAATTCAAAAGGCGAAGGGTTTCTATCTTAAAGACACCTCGTACCCCGTGCGTTACGAGCCAAGTGGAAATGACTTTTTCTCACCCGGTCTCAACGAAGCGGATCTCATGCGCCGCATTCTACCGGCCCAAGAATACCGTGCTTGGCTGGAAAAGTTCTTCCCCCGCTTCGACCTCGGAAACCTCACCACTCCGGTCACCGTGAGCGACTTTGAAGACGGCCACCTCGTGCATCTCGTGGGTCTCAATTTAAACCGCGCGTGGAACCTTCGCGGAATCGCGAGCGCCTTGGAAGGCGATCCGAAATCACAACTTCTCAGCCTCGCTGAGGCTCACGAAAAAGCCGGTCTCCGCGATGCCATCAGCGGTCATTACGAGGGCGATCACTGGCTGGGAACCTTCGTGGTCTACCTCCTGACCGGAGCAGGAGAACCCACCAAGAAGTGATGACTTTGGATAAGATCAATGGCCTTCTTGCGGCCCTCTCGACGAACTCCTTTTACCGCAAAAAGTTGGGCGGCCTGACTTCAGTCTCATCATTGGAGGAGTTCTCCGCAAAAGTTCCCTTCACCACCAAAGCCGAGCTTGCCGCCGATCAAAAAGCCCACCCGCCCTACGGGACGAATCTTACTTATGCGCTCGCAGACTATCACCGCTTCCACCAAACTAGCGGCACCAGCGGTCAACCCATGACTTGGCTCGATGATCCGAGAGGTTGGCATTGGCTCCTTGGAAATTGGGAGTGGGTTTGGAAAAACGCGGGCGTTGAGCGCGGACAGGCCGCTTTTTTCCCTTTCTCATTTGGCCCTTTCTTGGGATTTTGGGCCGGCTTTGAAGCCGCCGCCGCCCTGGGCATCCGGGTCATCCCCGCAGGGGGGCTTTCCAGTGAGAACCGCCTTAAAATGATGGCGCGTTTGCGGCCGGAGATCCTCTGCTGCACCCCAACCTATGGCCTGCGGCTTGCCGAAGTCGCGGAGAATGCCCGAGAGCTCGGGGTTAAGAAAATTATCGTGGCGGGCGAGCCCGGCGGGAGCCTCCCCGAAGTTCGCAACCGTCTCATCGAAGCCTGGGGAGCGGAAGTAATCGATCATCACGGTATGACCGAGATCGGCCCTGTCACCGTTAGTGATCCCCAAGACCCAGGCCGCCTCTTAATACGACACGAGTCCTACTTCTGTGAAGTCATCAACCAGGATGAGCAGGGGATCGGCGAGCTCATCCTCACCACCCTCGGGAGGCACGGTTCGCCCATCCTCCGCTATCGCACCGGTGATCTCGTGAAGCCGGATGAGGACTTCGCCCTGAAGGGCGGAATCATCGGGCGAGCCGATGACATGGTCGTCGTCCGTGGCGTCAATCTCTATCCCGGTGCTGTCGACGAAGTCGTGAAATCGATTGCGGGAATCGAGGAATATGAGGTTCTCATCGAAGAAGCCAACTCCATGGCCGAGGTCCGCCTCCGGGCCGAAGGCACCGGGGCAACCGAACTCCAAAACCGTTTGCGGGAAATTTTCAGCCTGCGCATTCCCGTCGAAGAAGTGCCTCCCGGAACGCTCGAACGTTTTGAAATGAAATCAAAACGTTGGAAGCGGATCGTGGTTTAGAGGATCACGGGACGTGAGCTCGATGGTGATGGCTTCAGCCTCGTGCTCGTGGCTCCTCTCACCAGTCCCGATCACACCATGGGCAGGAATTGGCGGTCCAGCGTCCTCAACGCCACACCCGGAAGCAATGATGTCACCCCCTTCGCCGGTGACCCTGACGCCGATCCCGACAATGACGGCACCTCCCCTCCCGGCATCAGGCACGATTAGGAACGGCGTGGGTATAAAATGGGATTCGTTCCCCAAGGTATTTTAAGCAAATCCCGTCCCCATCGGGCAGCGCCGCGAGAAAACGGTAGCGGAAAGTTGCAGAGGCTGTCGGAAAGTGATTTTCAGGGAGCTGGATTTCAAAAATTACGCTCTGGAAAGGGGGGCTTCCCAAAATTTTACTCTCTCCAGGTTTTTTGGGCCGATTTCCGGGGGGCTGCGAATTTTCTCTTTTCTCTTTTCTCTTTTCTGAGCCGGGTTTCGGCCAATCGAGGGCTATTTTTGGAGATTATACGGACGTGCCAGTGGCCGCCTCAGGCTGCTTTTAAGGCTGCTTACGGAATTTCCGCGGGAAGGGGGCCGGGGGTGGCTGGGTCTCAGTTTTGGATTTCCTGGAGAAGACGGGGGAATTCGAGGGCTCGGGTCAGGGTGTAGGCGTCGACGATTTAACGGTGATGACTGATCTCCTGAATCGCGAGGCGGCAGCTTAATTTGAGGATTTGACGAGAGGAGGGTTTTGGAAGAACGCGGGAGAACCATGATCTCCTTCGCTAGGATTTGGGGACAGAGAATGAGAGGTCGGGGTCGTCGTCGAAATATTCATCGGCGGGGTCGAAGGTCGGGATGGGGATGTTGATGATGCGCATTTCACCAATGGCGCGGTGACGACAGCCGGGCTTGATGAGGATGCTCGTCATGGGCTTGACGGGGAGGAGTTCGCCATCGAGCTCGAGGTGGCCGTGGCCCTCGAGGACGAGGTAGATTTCGGTCATCTCTTTGTGGTAGTGGGTGCGGGCTTCCTGGGAGATCTCGACGAGGTGGATGCTGGCGACGGGGTTTTCGGGGATGCAGAAGGCGCGCCGTGAGGTGCCGCAGGGGCAGGGGGTTCCGGGGACTTGGTCAAGTTGTTCGATGAGGTAATTGGGCATGTTTAAAGGGGGGTGATTGGAGAAGGAACCACAGAGTGAGCGGAACGAGCGGGAGGACGAGGAGATTTTGGGGTGGTGGGATTTGGGAGGGCACTCTGGAAAGAGCCCTTCCGTGGGGACTCGATACGAGAGGAATGAGAGAGAGAGAGGCCTGGGATCTTTCGGGGTCGCTGCATGGGACTCTCGGTTGAGGGGGAGAGGCGGGACACCTGTGCTCCTGTTCGTAGTTCTTCACCTGATTCTTGCACCATTCGATTGGATCTGTAAGCTGTCTGAATAATGAGCGACGCGGCAGCAGTGGAGGTGAAAAACCTGGTGAAGGATTTCAAGGGAGCCTTCAACGGGGGAAAGGTGCATGCGGTGAAGGATGTCTCGCTGCGGATTGCTCCGGGTGAGGTCTATGGCTTGATCGGGCCAAACGGGTCCGGGAAGTCGACAACGATGAAGGCGGTGCTGGGCCTAGTGGCTCCGACGTCAGGGTCGTGCGCGATTTTCGGGCGGAACTCGCTAAAGGTGGACTCGCGTATGGAGGTGGGTTTTTTGCCGGAGAATCCTTATTTCTACAAGCATTTGACGGCAGCCGAGACGGTGAGATTTTACGGAAAGCTCTGTGGTATGAGGGGTCGCAAGCTAAAGGAACGGATTGAGGAGTTGTTGGAGCTGGTGGGCTTGCAGGATGCCCGCAATCGCCGATTGAAAGGGTTTTCAAAGGGGATGTTGCAGCGGATCGGACTGGCCCAGGCGATGGTGCAGGATCCTCGCTTGCTGGTATTGGACGAGCCGACTGCGGGGGTCGACCCGACGGGTTCGCGTGAGATTCGCGATTTGATTTTGGAGCTGAAGAATCGGGGGGTGACCGTTTTCTTGTGCTCGCACTTATTGGAGCAGGTTCAGCAGATTTGTGATCGGGTGGGAATTATCCACCAAGGAATTTTGGTAAATGAGGGCCGTCTTGATGACCTGATTTCGTTGGAGAATCGGACCGAGTTGATTCTCGAGAATGCGAGCGCGGATTTGCTGGAGCAAATTCAATCGTTGGTGGATGTGACCCATGAGTCCAAGGTGGTTTCCTCCGGGAATGCCCGCACGACCCTTGAAGATCTTTTCCTCCGTGAAACAAAATCCAAGCCAGCGCGGGATCGTAAAGAGCGAAAGCCTGTGAGCAAGTAAGTCCCGGTCACCCGAACAATTTCAAAATCCATGAGCCGTCCTGCTTCCACTTCCTTCTTCTCCCCGCGCCGGGTCCTGATCATTGCGCAAAGCACTGTCACCCAACTGGTACGGATGAAGGTTTTCTATTTCCTCGCTCCGATCGCGCTGCTCTTTCTGGGGATGCAGCATTTTGATATGCCCTGGTATAACGGTCCGGAAGCGCTGCAACCTGAGCAGGAGCTCCGGATGCACAAGAACATCTGCCTTGGGGCCATGATGGTTTTCAGCTCGATGTTTGCCATCGTTTCAACGGCACTTTTGATTCCGGGTGATATTGAAGATCGCACTCTTTACACGATCCTTTGTAAGCCCGTCCCGCGCCTTGATTATCTCGTCGGTAAGCTCCTTGGGGTGATGGCGGTGATCTTCATCGCGATGTTGGTGATGGATGTCTTGATGGTGGTGACCTTGCATTACCGGATGGAGGCGAAGTTGGTGGACGCCATGGAGTATATGAAAAATATCGGGTATCCGGAGCGAGAGATCGAGGCGGGTCGGGCTGATATTACCTCACACGGGCCGACGCTGATTTTGCAGTATGGGGTGATGTCCCACTTCCTGAAAGCGTCTGTCCTCGCGGCGGTGGCCTTGCTCATTTCCACCTTCTCAACCTCAACCTTGTTCACGATAGCAACGAGCGGGATGATCTGGGTGATTGGGGAATTTCAATCGATTGCGCGTGACGGCCTCTTTCAAGATCCGGTTCTGGGTGACACTCCGGGCCTTGCAGAGCGGATTGTGGGAACGCTGATTTCGCTGATTTTCCCAGACTTCCAGTTGTTTTCGTCAATCTCCGATGCGGCGGCGAGAGCGGAGAATATTCTCCCCGCGGATATGGCTCAGCTGGGCTGGCTCGCGGCGTTGTATATCGGGATCTATGTCGTGCTCTCGTGGTTTGTGTTCTCGGATAAGGAATTTTAACGAAGGTGATTTGTGAAGCGATTTAAGACCATACGAAATCTCATTGTGATCGCCGGGGTGCTGGCAGGAACGGGGTATCTGCGCATGCCGCACGAGCAAAAATTCACCGAAGATCTCCGTGAGCGCCGGATCATGCAGCCACGGATTCCGTCGGAAACCTGGAGTGAGATGGGGCAAACCAGTCTTGCCGGTGCCTTTGGTGGACTCCGTTCAGTGATGGCATCGATGGTGAGTCTGGGGGCCTATGATCATTTCGAAAATAGTGAGTGGTATGATCTTCAGAAGGACTATGAAGTGATCACCGCTCTTGATCCTTATAATCCCTTTTATTGGGAGCATGGCGGCTGGCATATGGGCTGGAATGCCGCTTCGTGGGCAAGGAGAAATCCGGACTTCAGTCCGGCGAAGCGTCGTATCATGGAGCTGAAATATATAGAGATGGGTGATGCCTTCTATCGGGAGGGCTTGAAGTATAATCCCGATGCCAAGAAGCTCTGGTTTGAGATGGGCTCGATGTGGTCCCATGAATTCAAAAGGCCGGATTTAGAGAAAGCGGCGGATGCATTCAAGATGGCGCGGGATTCGGGTAATCCGGTATACCGCCGCCGCTACCTTTTCACGATTGCCCGGATCCCGGGCCGTGAGATCGAGGCCTACGAGGAAACGATGCGACTGCTACGGGAGAATCCGGAGGCTCACCTTCGGACGCCGACCTTTCGAAGCCTCCTGGTGGTGCTTGCGACGAATCCCAACCTTCCTGAAGACGCACTCCGTCCCACGATTGATCAGGTCTTCCGGACGAAGGAGAAGGCTTACCAAGATCTTTATAATTACCGTCAGCGCGTTCTTGATGTGGACTTCTATGCCGGCCAAGTTGACCGGTTGCTGAAGGAGCTCATCGTTGAGCTGGATGTGCCGGATACCCTGAATCCTTTCGTAACGAAAACGACGGCCCGTATTCACACTGAGAAGTGGCGCGAAAAGTATGAGAATGAGTGAGGGAGTGGGTGGGATGTCGGGGTTTTCGGCTGGATGCTAAAAAACCAGCAGAAGAGTCTGCCGTCATCGCTTAATCTGACCTTTACAGTTGTGGGGCAAGTGGTGATTGTCACGTTTTCCTCACAGCGTCATGCGCATTGCCCTATTCGGAGATATCCACGCCAACCTAGAGGCCCTCGAAGCCGTCCTAACGGATGCAGCTGCGCAGGGATGTAGCGACCATGTCTGCATGGGCGACATCGTGGGCTATAATGCTGATCCCTCCCCCTGTCTGGAACGGGTCCGTGAGAATGGCTGGCCGGTTGTGAAGGGAAACCACGACGAAGATGCCTCGGGTGATCATAGCCTCGATAGCATGAATCCGGTGGCAGCGGAGGCGCTGAAGTGGACCCGTGACCAACTGACGCCGGAGCAACGCGATTGGTTGAGAACCCTCCGCATGGTGCGTCAGGTGGAGGACTTCACGGTGGTGCACTCCACTCTCGATCAACCGCAATCGTGGAATTACGTGACGAACAAGTTCGATGCGATGTCGAATTTCTCCTATCAGTTCACCAAATTGTGTTTCCACGGGCACACTCATGTTCCCCGAATCTTTGTCCGCGATTCGCGAGTTTCGGAGGTGGAAGCGAGCTCGATTGTGATCGAGCCGGGAATGAAGTATTTTATTAATACCGGTTCGGTGGGCCAGCCTCGCGATGGCGATTGGCGCGCATGCTACGTCATTTACGACATCCCGACGAAGACCGTGACCTTCCGCCGCATCGAGTATGATCTTGCCACCACTCAGGAAAAAATTCGAGCCGCCGGTCTTCCGGAAGTACTTGCCGAGCGTCTTGCGGAAGGGCGCTAGATTGTTTCTCTTCGCGGGGATCTGGAATGTCACCTCGTGCTTTAGTTCGAAGGTTGATTTATCGGTCGGTCGTGATGTTCCCGTGAAATCGCCCGGGTTGCGTGCTGCGCTCGCCAAGGTTTCACAGACTTCATGGATCTCTGGGAATAAGGTGCGGACCCTTCCAAATGGAGACGCCTTCTTCCCGCCCATGTTGTCAGCGGTGAAGGGTGCCAAGCAGAGCATTACGCTGGAGACTTTTGCTTTTGTGAATGCTCCGGTGACTCGGGAATTTTCCCTTGCTCTTGCGGCGAAAGCGCGGGAAGGAATTGCGGTGAAGGTCATTCTGGATGATGTGGGCTCGGCCAATGCTGGCGACGATAATATCCGCTTGATGCGGGAGGCCGGAGTCGCTTTGTATCTTTACCATCCTGTCAATATTCTCCGCCCGCGGTATTCGAACAATCGCACGCACCGTAAAATTCTGGTGGTCGATGGTTGGGTGGCCTTTACCGGTGGCGCGGGTTTCGCCTTTGCCTGGAGTGGCAATGCGGAGAATCCCCAGCATTGGCGGGATACCCAGTATGAGATCAAGGGGCCGGCGGTGTCGCGCTTCCAGGAGGCCTTCTGCGAGAATTGGTATGGCTTGTCCGGTGAGGAATTACGAGGAACCTCGTACTTTCCGAAATTAAAGTCGGTCGGGCCCACCTGGGTGCAGGTCGTTTATGATGATCCGTGGAATCCCGCTCACCCCATCGCACATGGCGTGATTGTGGCGATTAACGGAGCAAAAGAGTCTCTCATTCTCCAGCAGTCCTACTTTGTCCCGAATCGAGGGTTGCGCGACCTTCTCATTGAAGCGGTGGTCCGTGGGGTGAAAGTCGAGGTGATGGTGCCCAATCATCTCGTCGACTCAAAGCCGACACGCTACGCTTCCCAAAATCATTGGGCGGAATTACTGCGGGGCGGGGTGAGGCTGTATCAGTATGAGGCCACGATGATGCACGGGAAGCTTCTGGTGGCCGATGGTAGGCTCAGTATCGTGGGGTCGGCAAATCTCGATGATCGGAGCTTCTTCATCAATGATGAGATCAATCTGCATGTCGATTCACGCGACTTTGCCCGTGAACAGGTGGCGATGTTTCGGCGCGACCTCCGGAGATGCCGCGAGGTGACCTTGGTCAATCTGCCGGGAATACTGGAGCCCGGCTACAAACGGTTTTTCGCCCGCTTTTTGGAGTCCCAACTTTAGCGGGCTATTCCACTCCGATGCCAAGTTTCTCGCGGGCTTCACGAGCCTCTTTTTCGAGCATAATGCCCAGTGGATCAGACGATGGGTTGGCGACGCCGTGGCTGGCGAAGAAGTCGTCGCGAGGGATGCGGTTGGAAGCGGGGGGATGGTTTTGTGAGTTAAGGACGATGCCTTCAATCTCCTCCATCGCGATATCGATGGCGGCCCCGGCGCGAACTTCGAGGAGACGGCCGCCTTTCCCGAGCGAGGTGCCTCTTGAAATGAGGTGACCGACCCGGACGTCAATCGATTCGAGTCCGGTGTAGAAGGTCTGTATAATGGCGCCGTCCGGGAGCCGGTGTCCTAGGAGAACCGCTTTGCCAGGGTAGCCTTTTGGGTCACCGGTGTAGAGAACGAGGCCCGTTCCGGCGGCGCGGGCTTCCTCCGCTGATGGTTTCACAAAGCCGTGGGCGGTCGGAAGGCGGAAGCGCTCCATCGCGGACAGAGTGCTGAGGTTGGGTTGGAATTCGGCGGTGAAGAATTCGATGGGGCCGCCTTCGTCGCTTCCGTTGAGGGCGATGGGGTATCCCGCGACTGAGTCAGCCTCCTGCCAGTTCCGCAGCGAGTGCGCGTAAAATTTGGGGGTCTCTTTTTGGAGGAAGACCCCGATGACGAGAAAGGTGATCCCCAAAATAATCAAGGCGGCGATAATCACTTGGTGTCGTTGAATCTTCATTCAGGATGAAGTCTGACAAGCTTGGCTGGGATCGCAAATCAGAAGTCGCGATTGAGGGAAAATAGCGTTGTCCCCTTGCTGGATAGAAGGACTTGGATTACCAACCAGACACCGCTCGCAACGTTCGACCTTGGCTCCAAAAAGTACGAAAAATAGAAAAAAGAAGAAAAAATACGCCTGGCATACCGAAAAAGATCGACCGTTGGAGAGCGGCTTGATAGGGTGCTTTTATGAAGAGGGAAGCCCCTAAGAATAAAGCCTCGAGCGCTAAGAGGGAGTGGACGCCACTTGAGC
>Ga0222650_1000374_pt1 | contig 36725 bp, 23 predicted proteins | sample AntAcemetagen367_FD_179820 | JGI IMG/M metagenome (GOLD analysis project Ga0222650, IMG submission 179820) | Saline water microbial communities from Ace Lake, Antarctica - #367 | ecosystem: Environmental > Aquatic > Non-marine Saline and Alkaline > Saline | place: Antarctica: Ace Lake... | reverse complement strand
CGTTAGCAAATGCGGGGAGAAAAGGAGCGACATCTGAAGAATTGAGTAAGGAATCGGGCATTTCTCAATATGGAGTAGAAACGCTTTTAGAAGCTGGTTTGAGTTTGGATTTGGTGAAGTTGATAGAGCCGTACAAGTACAAAATTGGAAAGACAGGTTCCTTTTGGTTGATGGATAAGCAGACCGTGGCAAACACAGATTTTATTCAGGATGTGTGTTATAATGGAACATTCCATTTAGAGGAAGCTATCAAGGAAGAAACGCCAGCTGGCTTGAAGGAGTTGGGCGATTGGCCGACCATCTATCATGGATTATCCAAACTTCCTGGCCGCGCTAAAGAAAGCTGGTTCACGTTTGACCATCATTATTCCGACCAGGCTTTTCAGCAGGCGCGAAAAGAAGTATTCCATTTCAAACCAAAATCTATGTTGGATATTGGAGGAAACACAGGAAAATGGTCTTTCCAATGTGTGGAGAACGACCCCGATGTGCACATGACAATTGTGGATCTTCCTAGTCAGACCGGATTGGCAAATCCGCGTATTAAAGAAGCTGGATTGGAGAATAGAATTTCTACACACGAACAGAACGTGTTGGATGCAGAATATCAGCTTCCGAAAAACCAAGATGCGGTTTGGATGAGTCAGTTCTTAGATTGCTTTTCGCCCGAACAGATTAAGCATATTCTAAGCCATGCAAAAGATGCGCTTTCGGATGATGGCCGCGTATTCATCCTCGAAACATTTTGGGACTTGCAAGACAGCATGACCGCGACTTATTGTCTACACGCAACATCGCTGTATTTTACATCGATGGCCAACGGAAACAGCAAGATGTACGATAGCAAACGCATGGCGCAATACGTTGAAGAAGCAGGTTTGGAAGTAGAGAAAACCGTTGAAACGGTTGGTTATTATCACTCACTAATGATTTGCAAAAAGAAATCGTAGAGGTTTGCTGCGGCAAACTCCCACAAAATCAATTTTAAATGGGTTGGAAAGACATATTTAGTGGAGGCGGAAGCTCCAATATTCCTTGGAATACTATGAGCGAGGAAAGCCAAATTCAAGAAATTGTGGACGCATCACACGAAAAGCCACAGCTTATTTTTAAGCACAGCACGCGCTGTTCTATCAGTTCTATGGCTAAATCTCGTTTAGAACGAGAGTGGAATTTGGAGAATGTTCAGCCTTGGTATTTAGATTTGATTGCATATCGAAATGTATCGAATGCCATCGCCTCTAAATTGGGCGTTCATCATGCATCTCCACAAGCCATTTTATTAAAGAATGGAGAGGTTGTGCACGATAGTTCTCACAGTGCAATTTCGGTTGCAGACTTGAGCAAAGTGCTCTAAATCTATTTACATTTTCAGGTACTTGTTAAAGTCTGAAATACGGTTGGGAGAGCCGAAAATGTACAAAATATCGTCCTGCAATATTTTGTCATCCGCAGCCAAGTTTGTTAGGTATTTCTCTCCCCGTTTTATAGAAAGCACGGTAATGTTGAACTGCGCGCGGAGGTCCGATTCGGCAATAGACTTTCCAACAATTTTGTTGTTTCCTTGCTGCACTTTTAAGGTGGCAATTTCCATACTTGGCACGTGCAATTCTGTGCCATTAACCTTTTGTCTAGGGGTTTCGCTTAACAACAAATCGTAGTTATGCGACCGCACCGAGTTGATGAAACGCTGTATCTCATCCATCGGAATGAGATACTTTTTTAATACGGAGGTAAATATCTCAATCGAGGTTTCAAACTCTTCCGGAATAACCTCATCGGCTCCAATACGCAGGTTTTCCGAAATTTCGTGCGTGTAGCGGGTACGCACAATAATGTATGCCAGTTCGGAGAAATCGCGTACAGACTGTACAATCTTTTTTGTGGTTAACGGGTCGCTAATGGCCACTACAACTACTCGCGCCAAATGCACGCGCACGTGCTGCAAAATCATCGGGTCGGTGGCATCGCCAAAAAGCACGGTTTCCCCGTTTTTCTTTGCCAACTCAATCATCTCAGGATCAAGCTCTACTATCAAACACGGAATATCTGCGTGCCTGGCGGCCTTGCTCACATTTTGGCCGTTAAGCCCGTAACCAATTATCACCAAATGATTGCGCAGTTGGTCTGTATTTACCGCTTCTTCTGCTTTTCGTTTAGAAAGCCGATTAAGCCGTTGTTGCACGGCAGCAGGGAGTGGCGCCCGCAGCAGTTGGTCTGCAATCCTATCGCTAAACATGATTACAAAAGGCGATGCGCCCATTGTAACAATAGAAACAGCCAAGAAATACTGATAAACGCTCTGCGAAATGAGTTCGTGCTGCATGCCAGTTGCCGATAGTAGAAAGGCAAATTCGCCAACCTGAAACAGCGTAAGCGAGGTAATAATTACTGTACGCATGGGATAACCCAGAACGATAACTGCTACGATGATAACACTGATTTTGAGTATGGATACGCCTAAAGCCAAGAGGTGAATAGTTACAACATTTTCGACAAAGAAACTGAGGTTGAGCAGCATACCTATAGACACGAAAAAGAAGCTGACAAACACTTCTCTAAACGGAAGAATGTTGGCTGTTGCCTGATGGCTGTAGTCCGATTCTGAAATAATTAAGCCAGCAAAAAAAGCACCCAACGCCAACGAAAGCCCCACCGAACTGGTAAGCCATGCGGTTGAAAAACAGACCACAACTACTGTAAGAATAAACAGTTCGCGGCTTTTGGTTTTTACTACCAGGTTGAGAATTACTGGCACTACGTAGCGCGCCAGAAGCACAATTAGCGTTACAATTCCCACCACTTTGGCTACCATCCAAAGCACGGTTTCTAGCACGTTATCCGTCTCTCCAGCCAAAATGGGCACGGCCAGCATCATGGGTACTACAATTACATCTTGAAAGATGAGAATGGCCACCGAAATGCGACCATGAGGAGCCGTTATTTCTCCTGTTTCCTGTAATATTTTTAGCACAATAGCTGTACTACTGAGGGAAAAAAGGAAACCTAGAAAAACCGATTCGTTCCAAGAAAGACCAGCAAATCGCGCTAGCAAAGCCGTTACGCCAATGGTACCAAACACTTGTATGAGTCCTCCACCGATTACCGCTTTTTTCATGGATGCCAGCGAACTGAGCGAAAACTCAATGCCAATAACAAACAGAAGGAAAATAATGCCTATTTCTGAGAGAAGTTCTATTTCATGTGAAGCATGAACAAGCCCCAAACCATGCGGACCAATAAGCACGCCCGTACCCAAAAACCCCAAAATACTTGGTAGTTTAAGTCGCTGAAACAGCAGTACAACGAATACCGAAATACCGAGAATAATAACTACATCTGAAAGAATAGGAATTTCCATGTGGTTGTCTGCGGCTAAAGATAACCGTGAGATGTAAACATGGCTGAGTGTTTACATATTATCTTCGACCATTAACCATCAATTATTTTCCATGAGAAAAACGTCTATGCTTTCGCTAATTCTTGCTGTTTTTATGTTTGGCTGCAATCAGCAGCAACCAGCGGAGGTTGCAAAAACCATTAGCCAGAACTGCGATTACAACAACTTCAAAACCCCAGGCGATTACCAAGCTGGTGGCGTGCAGATGATTGACCTTGTAGAAGGCTACAAAGTTTGGACAAAGCGCTACGGAAATAGCCCAATGAAAGTGCTTATTCTGCATGGCGGACCAGCAGGAACACATGAGTATTTGGAGAGCTTCCAGAGCTTTTTCCCGCAAGCAAATATTGAGTTTTATGAGTACGACCAATTGGGTTCTTATTACTCAGATCAACCAGAAGATCTAAGCCTTTACACCATTGAAAGGTTTGTAGAAGAAGTGGAGCAAGTGCGCGTTGCGCCTGGGTTGAATAAAGACAATTTTGTGCTTCTCGGACAAAGTTGGGGAGGAATTCTTGCCATGGAATATGCGCTCAAATACCAACAAAATCTGAAAGGTCTTATCATCTGTAATATGACAGCCGATTTCCATAAATACGCGGCTTACAACAACAAACTGAGAAATGAATTACGGCCAAGCTTGGTTGATACTTTCAAGATGTTTGAGGACAAAGAAGACTACGGAAACCCACTTTATTTAGAGTTGGTGGAGAAGGAATTCTACGCCAAACACATCTGTAAGATTTACCCTTTTCCTGAGCCAGTTGCCAGAAGCTTTAGCCATTTCAATGGAGAAGTTTACAGCTACATGCAAGGCCCAAGTGAGTTCGTGCCGGGTGGCATCTTAAAAGATTGGAGTGTTTGGGATAGGCTGCCCGAAATTGAAACACCAACGCTTATGGTTGGAGCAGAATACGACAGCATGAATCCGGTTGAAATGAAGGAAATGGCAACCCTTGTTCAGAATGGAGAGTCTTTGCACTGCCCAAACGGAAGTCACTTGGCGCTATGGGATGACCAAGAGGTGTTTATGGAGGGGGTGATTGAGTTTATTCACCGAACCTTCGAGCATTAATTCCTCGGCCAATTAAACCGATGCTGAGTAACCCGTATTTGTGATGTCAAGAGAACAAGGGTCTTCAAAACCAACTAGGTCTAGCTAACTGAAAATCGGAAATTCTCCTTTTCGCTTACCAAAGGTCTCCTACAAGGTTTTTTAGAACCTTGTAGGTGTTGCCACCAAAACAAGACAGCCGCCAACTTTTAGAAAGTTTGACGGCTGTAAATTTTAAATCAGTTAATGACCACACTCGCTTGTCTCGCTGATAGAGGAAACCTCTCATCACATCAACAGCACGCGTTCCGCGAAGGACTAAACGTGCGCTATTGGGCGGGGCAGCGAAGGAAATGCTAATCGTAAATGTTCTTTCTATGACCTATTTTCCCCACTTCGACCACCTTGATGTCATCTTCAATTCTATATAGAATGCGGTAATGTCCCACACGTACCCGCCAGATGAAATGGTGTTCGCCTTTCAGTTTCTTACAGCCCGTAGGTCGCGGCTCATCTGCTAATGCATCTATGGCAGCACTTACCTTGCGACTTTCCTTTGCGGAGAGTGCCGCCAATTCTTTCAGTGCCTGTTTGCGGATACTGATGCGGTAGCTCACAATTTGTCTTTGGCCTTCAAGGTCTTTTTGGCTTCATCCCAAGGAATCAGCTCATCGTTTTTTCTTGATTCCGCAACAAGGACATCTATGAATTCGTGAATTTCCTCTTCGTTCTGTTCCAGATTTTTCAGGTCTATAACAATAGCTTTCTTATTGTTGCGCTGGTCTGTAATGTAGCTTATCCCTTTCATCTTGTTTTTTGCTTTACACAAATATAAGCCAATAGAAACCGAAGCCCCACGATGTATATCCGAAAAACGGATGAGGTTGCAAAGCGACCAAAACAAGACAGCCGCCAACTTTCTAAAAGTTTGACGGCTGTAAATCTTAAATCAGTTAATGACAACACTCGCTTGTCTCGCTGATAGCCCGCCCTGAGTTTTTATCGAAGGAACGGAAGCGTCTCATCTCATCAGCGGCACGCGTTACGCGAAAAGCTAAACGCGCGCTATCGGGCGCAGAACCTCTAAGATCAGTTACAAACTGATCGTGTCTTGTTCCACACGAGTGACGCTGCGCTTAACACTCGCGCGTGCAAAAGCGGAACACTTAGCCGGGCGGGGGGCTGATAGAGGAAACCTCTCATCACATCAACGGCACGTGTTACGCGAAATGCGCGCTATCGGGGAGCTCTTCCGTTTTCGCGGAAGGGCTTTTTTATTGCATTCCCCGTTTGGCGGCATTCATCACTGTAATGCCGATGACCTCATCTCCCTCATAGCGAATGATGATATCGTCATCGGTAAGCTCGCTGTCATCAGCTTGAGAAGGTTTTTTAAAATCAATGTAGAGTACATCAGCCTTCTTGTCGTACGAAGTCCAAATGTTAGGGCGCTGAATGAAACTCGGCACCATCCGCATGAGTTCTATTATTTCTGTCTTTCCCATAATGTTTTTCTTTTTTCGATAAATGATGCTCTACGAGTGAGGAAGGCAGTTATCACAAAGCCATCATTTCCTTCTGTTTCACGGTAAACGACCACAAGAAATTTCCCATTGGGCAACATTCTCACGGCTATAAGCTCACATTCATTTCCTTCCACTACTACATCCGGCTCGCTTATGGCCTCCAACACTTCAAAGTACGAACCGGCCATTTCGGGGTGGCCTTCCGAAATGTGAACCCATCGCTCATCTGTGAGCCTTATCGTTATACCACTGACCGATCGGATGCTGTGTTCTGCCATGGGTCATATTCTTCAATGCCTCTTCTCTAATATGTCAGAAGTTGCACGCATCAAAGATACGGATCAATGGCGATGAGCCCCCTTGCGCTGAAAGAAGCTGCCGAGAAGGTGAAGGAAGCGCTTTCGTAGAGGCTTGAAAAGACAGCCGCCAACTTTTAGAAAGTTTGACGGCTGTAAATCTTAAATCAGTTAATGACAACACTCGCTTGTCTCGCTGATAGCCCGCCCTGAGTTTTATCGAAGGAACGGAAGCGTCTCATCTCATCAGCGGCACGCGTTATAGAAAAGCTAAACGCGCGCTATCGGGCGCAGAACCTCTAAGATCAGTTGCAAACTGATCGTGTCTTGTTCCACACGAGTGACGCTGCGCTTAACACTCGCGCGTGCAAAAGCGGAACACTTAGCCGGGCGGGGGATTGGTAAAGAGTGTGTTCGGTACACTAGTCGCTTTCTTATCTTTGTAAGGATAATGACCCATATACTGAAAAATGAATTACACGCTATCATTTCTGGAAAGAGCCAAGTTAGGTGCGGAGCAACTATCCAAGCAGTTACCCATCAACTTAGAACAAGCACGCAAACAGGCACAGCGGCTGAAGACCGAAAGCAAATCAAAGGTCAAGAAGCAGAGCGCATAAAGGAGTTTGCCGATGTATCTGGTCTTTGGCTACAAAAGGTTGACATTAGGAATTATGTCAGCGAGGGTGCCGAACAGAAGGTCTATCTCAGGGATTCAGAACACGTTCTTAAGCTGAACGATGCCATTTACTTTGAAACGTGGCGAGACTATCTACATAATCTACTACTTCATAATTACTTCTTTCCAGACACAGCTTATGAGCTTATCGGGTTCACGGAAATTGACCATGTGCTTTTCGCATTGGTACAGCAGCCTTTCGTAATCAGTACAACCCCAACCGACCTGACAGAGGTGTGGAAGTTCATGGAATCAAACGGTTTTATGAACATGCGGAACAATGATTATTTCAATGCTGAATCAGGCGTGATTCTGGAGGATTTGCATGACGAGAACGTGCTAACCCAGAATGGAATACTCTACTTCATTGACACGGTTTTCTCCCTGACCGAAGACTTTTGGAAAGAATAACGGACAAACAAAAGCCGCCAACTTTCTAAAAGTTTGACGGCTGTAAATCTTAAATCAGTTAATGACAACACTCGCTTGTCTCGCTGACAGCCTGTCCTGAGTTTTTATCGAAGGAACGGAAGCGTCTCAGCTCACCAACAGCACACGTTACGCGAAAAGCTAAACGCGCGCTATCGGGCGCAGAACCTCTAAGATCAGTTACAAACTGATCGTGTCTTGTTCCACACGAGTGACGCTGCGCTTAACACTCGCGCGTGCAAAAGCGGAACACTTAGCCGGGCGGGGGTATAGAAAAGGCTGTAGTTCACATTACCGTTGTTCACATCTCCGGTAAAGGTGGCCAAACCGCCCCCACGGCCCGCGTAGCCTCTGCCCGGGGTCATGGCTCCGCTGTGCGCCACCCAGCCCGGGTCGGCAGGTTGGTCGTCCGTCTAGGTCTGGGTGCCAAACGTGGGGTCGTATAGATAATTTGAATTTCCTGGTACACCAGAATAGCTCTGCATGGGCGAGCTCCAGTAGTTGTAAATACTAGAGTTGCTACTTCCTTGTCGTTTTACGTAGTAGGTACCGCTTCCCGTACCATCATTACTAGTACTACCTCGCATTAAACTGCTGGCATCGTTAAAGGTCATGCTACCATTGTTGGTAAGGGTACCATCTACGTACAGCAGACCTTCATCTCCTACCTCAAAACTGCCGGTGGGGGTGTTGGTCATGTTCTCAAACACATGCACCTCGGTGCTGGGGCGCACATATACTTGCACTTGGTTGGTTACTTGAGCATTGGCCCCAAAGGCCAAGACAAGTAAGCATATGCTTAGTACGTTTTGCTTTCTCATTTATAGAAGTTTATTTGTTCTCTAGCTGCTTTATACGCTGCAGTAGCTGTTCTATGAGTGCCTGCTGCTGCTCATTTTCCAGCCTATGCGCCTCTATCTGCGCCTGCTGCTCCTGTATGGCTTTTACGGTGTATATAGGAAGGTGGCTAAGGTTAAGGTCAAGGTATTCTGTACCCTCAATATTCACAGTGCCAACCATTTCTGGGAAAACCTCTTTTATTTCCTGTGCAATAAAGCCTTTGTGCACTTTAGTAAGCGATGTAGAATCGTTGAACAATTTCAAATACGTTTCATTGTAATTGTAGGCAACCGGGCGTAAGGCCATTATCTTACTCAAGCTACTTTCTAAATTGACCACATTACTTTTTAAGCGGACATCGCTGTAATTGGTAAATTGGGTGTACCCGTTGGCAGCAGGCTGTCCGGCTACCTGTAGCTTATATGTTGGTGCACTTACACCAATACCAGTATTGCCATTTTTAAGTACCACCATTGCATTACTACTGCTTGCTCCCGCGCCTGTACCATTACCTAATACAAACAAGCGGTCTGCGGTATTCCAAGCTGTGGTACTTGCAGGTGCGTAGACGGTATTGTAACGCCCAACGGCTGTTTCTGCAAAAGATGGGGCGGTTGTCCACTGACCCATTGCGGTGGAATTATCTCCTGATGCGGTTGTAAACTCACCCATTGCGGTGGAATAAATTCCTGATGCGGTTGTACGAAAACCCATTGCGGTGGATCTAAGTCCTGATGCGGTTGTATTATCACCCATTGCGGTGGAATAATCTCCTGATGCGGTTGTACCATAACCCATTGCGGTGGAAAACCCTCCTGATGCGGTTGTACCCCCACCCATTGCGGTGGAATAATTGCCAATATTGGCAGCATTCCACTGCGTGCCATCTACATATCCTGCTCTAAAAGCAGCCTTTCTAGGGTTAAAGAACATACGGGTACCTGCGCCTTGTGCAATACCACCCGTAGCACCTACGGCTAAGCCATTACCAAATGTTCCGCTTACCATAATACCATCTTCTCCTGTTATGGCAACGGTACCATCTACGGCATTTATAACTCTTCCTGCGCCTGCACCTCCTTGGTCATAAGCACCATCTAGGGTATTGGTGGCAGTTGGTGTTACCAATGTGTTGGGGTCTACAAAACTTACCACACCAGCGCCATTGGTACTCATTACAAAGTTGGCTGTGCCATCTGCGGATGGCATATTGTAGGCATCGTTAATGTTCATTGTACCATCTTTGGTTATGGTAAGGGCATTGCTACTGTTTACTCCTGCACCAGTACCATTACCTACTACAAATAAGCGGTCTGCGGTATTCCAAGCTGTGGTACTTGCAGGTGTGTAGGTGGTATTGTAACGCCCAACGGCTGTTTCTGCAAGAGATGGGGCGGTTGTATTCCGACCCATTGCGGTGGAATAATCTCCTGATGCGGTTGTACCATAACCCATTGCGGTGGAAAACTCTCCTGATGCGGCTGTACCATAACCCATTGCGGTGGAATAACTTCCTGATGCGGTTGTACCGTCACCCATTGCGGTGGATACAGGTCCTGATGCGGTTGTAACAATACCCATTGCGGTGGAATAATCTCCTGATGCGGTTGTATGATAACCCATTGCGGTGGATTGAAGTCCTGATGCGATTGTATTAAAACCCATTGCGGTGGAATAATTGCCAATATTGGCAGCATCCCACTGCGTGCCATCTACATATCCTGCTCTAAAAGCAGCCTTGTTAGGGTTAAAGAACATACGGGTGCCTGCGCCTTGTGCAATACCACCCGTAGCACCTACGGCTAAGCCATTACCAAATGTTCCGCTTACCATAATACCATCTTCTCCTGTTATGGCAACGGTACCATCTACGGCATTTATAACTCTTCCTGCGCCTGCACCTCCTTGGTCATAAGCACCATCTAGGGTATTGGTGGCAGTTGGTGTTACCAATGTGTTGGGGTCTACAAAACTTACCACACCAGCGCCATTGGTACTCATTACAAAGTTGGCTGTGCCATCTGCGGATGGCATATTGTAGGCATCGTTAATGTTCATTGTACCATCTTTGGTTATGGTAAGGGCATTGCTACTGTTTACTCCTGCACCAGTACCATTACCTACTACAAATAAGCGGTCTGCGGTATTCCAAGCTGTGGTACTTGCAGGTGCGTAGACGGTATTGTAACTCCCAACGGCTGTTTCTGCAAGAGATGGGGCGGTTGTATTAACGCCCATTGCGGTGGATCGTTTTCCTGATGCGGTTGTAAAATAACCCATTGCGGTGGAAAACTCTCCTGATGCGGTTGTATTACCACCCATTGCGGTGGAAACAGATCCTGATGCGGTTGTATTACCACCCATTGCGGTGGATCTAAATCCTGATGCGGTTGTATTAAAGCCCATTGCGGTGGATTGATCTCCTGATGCGATTGTATTCCGACCCATTGCGGTGGAATAATCGCCAATATTGGCAGCATCCCACTGCGTGCCATCTACATATCCTGCTCTAAAAGCAGCCTTGTTAGGGTTAAAGAACATACGGGTGCCTACGCCATCTGCAATACCACCCGTAGCACCTACGGCCAAACCAGAACCATATGTTCCGCTTACCATAATACCATCTTCTCCTGTTATGGCAACGGTACCATCTACGGCATTTATAACTCTACCAGCACCAGCACCACCTTGGTCATAGGCACCATCTAGGGTATTGGTGTTAGGTATTGTTACCAATGTGTTAGGGTCTACAAAACTTACCACACCAGCGCCATTGGTACTCATTACAAAGTTGGTAAAGCCATCTACGGATGGCATATTGTAGGCATCGTTAATGTTCATTGTACCATCTTTGGTTATGGTAAGGGCGTTGCTACTGTTTACTCCTGTACCAGTACCATTACCTACTACAAATAAGCGGTCTGCGGTATTCCAAGCTGTGGTACTTGCAGGTGCGTAGACGGTATTGTTACGCCCAATGGCTGTTTCGGCATAAGATGGGGCGGTTGTACGAAAACCCATTGCCGTGGAATAACTTCCTGATGCGGTTGTAACAATACCCATTGCGGTGGAATTATCTCCTGATGCGGTTGTAAACTCACCCATTGCGGTGGAAGCATATCCTGATGCGGTGGAAGCATATCCTGATGCGGTGGAATAATCTTCTGATGCGATTGTATTAACGCCCATTGCGGTGGAAGCATCTCCTGATGCGGTTGTACCGTCACCCATTGCGGTGGATACAGGTCCTGATGCGGTTGTATTCCGACCCATTGCGGTGGATCTAAATCCTGATGCGGTTGTATTAAAGCCCATTGCGGTGGATTGATATGCTGATGCGGTTGTATTAACGCCCATTGCGGTGGATTGATCGCCAATATTGGCAGCATCCCACTGCGTGCCATCTACATATCCTGCTCTAAAAGCAGCCTTGTTAGGGTTAAAGAACATACGGGTACCTACGCCTTGTGCAATACCACCCGTAGCACCTACGGCCAAACCAGAACCATATGTTCCGCTTACCATAATACCATCTTCTCCTGTTATGGCAACGGTACCATCTACGGCATTTATAACTCTACCAGCACCAGCACCACCTTGGTCATAGGCACCATCTAGGGTATTGTAAGCTAGAGGTGCTGCTGGAGATACATACACTATTTCTCCAGTTGTTGTATTGTATGCAAGTGCATTTGTTTGTGTCTCATCATTTCTAATGGGTTTAACAAAGAAACCTGAAGTATCTGCATCAAGCGTTGATCCAGTTGCATTTAGTACAATAGAATTCGGAGCTTGATTGGTTTTACCAGCTTGGTTGCCTATTGCGACTGCGTCTGCTCCTTGCGAGGCATTACCAGCTTCTTCACCTATTGCGATTGCGTTAACTCCTTGCGCGGTTTGACCAGCGTTTGCGCCTAGCCTTATCTCGGTACTGCCAACTGCCCAATCTGATGCGCTATTGTTCCAATAGAGATAGTCTCCCCAAGCGCTTCCAGTTGCACCAACTACTCCGTCAGTTCCGTTAGTTCCATTTGTTCCGTCAGTACCTGGTAAACCATCCGTTCCGTTTGTACCATCTATACCATTCGTTCCATCAGCGCCAGGATCTCCTGTTAAACCTGTATCTCCTGTTGCTCCCGTAGCGCCCGTAGCGCCTGTAGCTCCGTCATTTCCATCTGAACCGTCTGCGCCAGTTGGCCCTTGAATACCTTGGTCGCCTGTAGCACCTGTGGCACCTGTAGCTCCGTCATTTCCGTCTGAACCATCTGCGCCAGTTGGCCCTTGAATACCTTGGTCGCCTGTAGCGCCTGTTGCTCCATCAACACCATCGATTCCGTCTATTCCATTTGAACCGTCTGCTCCCGTAGGACCTTGAATACCTTGATCGCCCGTAGCGCCCGTTGCGCCTGTAGCTCCGTCATTTCCATCTGAACCGTCAGCGCCAGTTGGTCCTTGAATACCTTGGTCGCCTGTAGCACCTGTGGCACCTGTAGCTCCGTCATTTCCATCTGAACCGTCAGCGCCAGTTGGTCCTTGAATACCTTGGTCGCCTGTAGCGCCTGTGGCACCTGTAGCTCCGTCATTTCCATCTGAACCGTCAGCGCCAGCAACGCCTTGGACTCCCTGAAGACCTTGTGCTCCTGTAGGTCCGGGTATTCCGGCTTGTCCACTGGTTTCGGCATAGAGGGCATAAGGCACGCTCATCATCTGCTGTGTGCCAGTAATGGTGTAGGTGGTTCCGCCAGCTGGGTCGGTTTCAGCTTTTACGAAGTACGGGCCTGCGCTCCAATCGATGCTGGCAAACGTGCCGCTCTGTACCGAGCCAGCGCCAACCTGCAGCGTAAGCAGACCATTGGCGTTCGTGCTTGCCGTGTGGGTTTCTACATACACGGCAGCGCCTGTAGCTGTGGTCTGCAGAATGCTTATCCGTGTGCCTACAGCGGTATTTATTATGAGGTCATTATTGGCATCGCGTAGCACACTCTGGTAGGTGAAACCGCTTGGTGCCTGCGCAAACAGGTGCACAGAGAAAAACAGAAAAAGACAAACGAGAATGGATGGAGAAAGGAAATTTTTCATAATGATATTCTTTGTGTTTGATGATTTGATTTGAAAGTGAGTGTTTTTGCGATGGTTTCGGTCATGCTGTGCGCCTACGTTGGACATGGCGACACGGTCTGAACCTCACTATCTCCACCATCTGAGTGGGTTCAGTCTTTTGATGACGGTGGCCTCTGGGTCTCCACTTGGGCCAAACGACATCATCACCATACTTATCTCATTGTCTATCTTAACTCGCCTTATCTGTGGCTTGCTATATGTGCGTCTCTTTCTCATTGCAGATGGATCTTATGTGTGGATGTTCCTTTGTTTGTTTGGAGCTGAACGATGTAAATGCCAGTGGCCGAATTCAATGAGAATGCGGTTCGGTCTGACAGGATGTTTTCGGTTGCAATGCGTTTGCCCGCCATGTCGTAAATGATGGCTGTTCCGCTGGTAGCCTCTGAAAGGATGATGTTCACTTCATTTCCTGATGAGAACACCTGCGTTCTGAACCCTTCCGAATTTCGGATGTCAGTGACGGTCATTCCGAAGTGCAGCGCAAAGCGGCTTGGAATGTTGCCTGCCTCGTCTGTAAAATCGTAGGTGGCATCCAAGTTAAGGTCTTGGAAAATGTTGAGCAGTCTGTCTTCCAACCACACCTCGTTGGCAAGGGTAATATCTGTGGCCGTGAAGCTGTAATTGCCCGAAGCTGGCAGTTTCACCCCGAGGTCGACCACTGGGTTGGTGGCCACGCTTTCCAATCCGTTGATGACCAGACTGTCTGTTGCTGCAGTGGTATAGAGTTGCGGAACACTTGCTGCTGCCCAGAACTTGTAGGAATCATAATCATCAAAACCATTCTGCGCATCGCTGTTAAAGAGGATGATGGCCTCGTCCGATACGTTTCCGTTTGAAAGGGTCATTCGTACTGTTCCTTCTTCGGCAGCCTGTTTGTAGATGCTGCTCCAGCCATTGTGGCTGCGCATAGCATCTGTAAAGCTGAGCGAGCCTGTCAGTCCATCTGTGGGAACACGTACCCAGAATGCCTGCGTTGGTGGAATGTCTCCATTTACTGCTCCATTTCCGTTATTGTTGGTTCCTACCAAGCTGGTGGCATTGTAGGTGTCGAAAAGCATGGTTGTGCCTTGGTGGGTTCTGTACCAAAGCGTGGTGCTGATGTTGCTTTTGGAAGCATCATCCCAACTGACGGTGCTCGGATATGGATTGCTGAGCAGGTTATAACCACGATTGTTGTCGGTGGTTCCTGTTCGGGTAATGTTGGTCTCACTGAAGTTCCCTGTGTTATAGGTGCTGCCGCTGTAGGTCACGTTTCCGTTCACGCCCATTCGCACCACATAGCCTGTCATTGGGTCAATAGCAGATGCACCATTGTTTATTTGCGGATAACTGGTGGTGGTCTCATCTGCAGCCCAGAGTTTATTCCCTCCAGCGATATTGAAGGTGGATGCCGTGGCATCTGCAACAGGACCGCCTACATAGAAGAACAGACCATTGGGTGTTGCTCCGCCAGAACCCTCCAGGTACTGCTCCATTGCAAACGTTCCGCTTCCGTTAATACTGCCTTCGGTAATGAGCGAACCGATGTCAGATGCGTCTGCTTTCACAAGCATTGCCCCGTCATTGTACAACTGCTCAACCACGGTCAATGCCTTTCCTGCATCTACGGTTAGAACCGCACCATCCCGCACATTGATGTTGTTGATCTCCAGAGGAGAAGAAACATCAGTAGTTATGTGCGGCTGATTGCTTGGGTATGCTGTAATAATGACGCTATCTGAAATAGATGGCACTACGCCTTTGCTCCAGTTGCTGCCTACAGACCAATCGGTACTGGTGGCCCCTGTCCACATCATACCATTGTCATAGCCTTGCTGTACGCCTTGGCCGCTGCTTCTGCCCGAGCCGCTGGCTTCGGTGTAGAATACTTGGCCAATACTGAAGCTCATGGAGCCACCTGGGCCTGTGCCTTCTGCACCAACGGATACGAGGTCGGTTTGGGCTTGGGAAGAGAGAATTGCACTCATCCAAAGGAGTGTAGTGCTTAAGAATGGTTTCATCACAGTATGTTGGTTTTGAATTTAGTGAACTCCTTATCTATGCTGTTGTTGCTCTGCGCTAAGCGGCCATGGGTTATCAGCTTGCCATCCATGACAGTGGTTACACCTGCACCCGAAACAAGCGTGCCACTTGAATTGTAGTTCACGATTGTAGATTGGGCATATCCCATACAGCTGAGCGACCATAGAGAAACTACAATCATTGCTTTCATTCTGTCCAGTGATAATGTTTTCATTGATTTCATTTCCTCAAGCTATTTGTTGTGGTGTACAATTGCCTTATTTATTGTTTTCAATCTCGACCACTTCATCCACGCAATTCCGCTGGCACATACCATGTGTCTGGAATTGCGGGTGCAAACATAGGTTTTCCCTACGCTCCCTGTTCATCCCGTTGGCGTACAATTAGGCGTACAAAGTGATGAAGTAGGCTGCGCTAAATAGTCTGCGCCAATTGCGCCAACTCATCCGAAGTTTCAATATTGAGCTTTCGTCTTGTTCTTCGTTGCAACTGCTGAACGGCATTTTGCCCTACCCCAAGCATGTTGGCCATCTCCTTTGCAACGCCAGCTTTTGTCAGACCTTTAGTGCTCTTGTCCCATTGCTTTTTGCATGAGAAAAGTCTTCCAATTCTGCACCTCAAAACCATCTTCTGTAGTAAATTCCATTTCACCATCATACAACAGAATCCCTTTTAAAACATCAGAATAGGATTTGAATTTTTTAAGGTTTGTGAGGAAATCCTTAGAAAAAGTTTGTGCCGATTTTATTTCGATGGGAGTAAAAGTTGCGCCAGAATCGAGAATCACATCCACCTCCACACCGTTGTTTTCTCGCCAATAATAAAGTGATTGTTGCAGCCCTTTATTCAACCCATTTTTTAGCAGTTCCATAATGATGAAATTCTCAACCAACGCACCCTTAAAGTGGGAGACCAAGAGTTCATTCGTAGTTCTGATTCCGAGTAACGAACAGGCCAACCCAGAATCAATAAAATAGAGTTTTGGGGACTTGGTAATTCTCTTATTGAAGTTGCGATGGAACGGAGACAGTAGTTTTATCACGTAGGTGCTTTCCAATACTGAGAGCCAAGATTGCACAGTTCTCACATCAATACCACACTCGTTGCTGAGTGCTGCCACATTCACTTGCTGACCAACTCGCCCCGCACAAAGACGAAGAAACTTGGTGAACAGCGCGGTATTCTCAATGTTTTTCACCTGTCTTACATCGCGCTCCACATACGTTCTAATGTAGGAGGGATACCAGATGGTCGGGCTTCGGTCCCGATCATAAATTTCAGGGTAGCTGCCGTTGAAAATGAGTTCTTCCAAAGTCAGATTGCTCTTTTGCTGCACTATTTCTCGGTAACTCAGCGGCAGCAGGTCTAGTACACCTACACGCCCAGCAAGGCTTTGGCTTACGTTCTCCTGAAGTAGAATATTATTGCTTCCAGTAAGAATGTATAGTCCATCCTGCTCGCTATGGTCGAGAATCTCCTGCAAATAGTTCAACAGATCGGGAACATGTTGAACTTCGTCAAGAATTGCGCCTTTTGGGAATCTTGCAAGAAATGCCCGTGGGTCGTCATTTGCCAGTGCACGTTCATCAGGATTTTCCAACGAAACGTAAGGCTTTTCTGGAAACGTAATTTTGACCAACGTGGTCTTTCCAGACTGTCTGGGGCCGACCACCATAACTGCCCGAAATTGTTGCGCGTAGTCGAGTAGGACTGTTTTTATTTCCCGTGTAATGTGTGTCATGCCGCTTTTATTTATACAAATATAGCAATCGACTGTATTTTTTGTATAAACAAGAACAGTGTGAGCTCAGGATAATCTGAAATTGAATACGGAGAAAGGTGCTGTTTCGGTGAATTTGATGGTTAATTAAACCGCTTCAACCATCAATCCAGCATCGGTCTTACTCACCTTGGCAACACCCGCTTTGGTGAGGCCTTTGATGCTCTTGTCCCATTGCTTACCGCTGAGGCCAGAACGAGCTTTTAGGTCGTTCAAATCCATAGGTGAGTTTTTGGATAGAATGTCGAAAATGAGCTTTTCGTTCTCGTTCAATTCTACCTTTTTCTCTGCCTTCTTTTCTGGTCGCATTTGTGGGAAGAAGAGAATATCCTGAATAGAATGCTGGTTGGTTAGCATCATCGCTAAACGGTCCATGCCAATTCCCATACCCGAGGTTGGCGGCATGCCGTATTCAAGGGCACGAAGGAAGTCTTGATCAATCATCATCGCTTCATCATCACCATTATCGGCCAAGCGCATTTGTTCTTCAAAACGTTCGCGCTGCTCAATCGGGTCGTTGAGCTCAGAATAAGCGTTGGCAATCTCTTTTCCGCAAATCATCAACTCAAAACGCTCTACCAAACCTTCTTTGCTACGATGCTTTTTGGTGAGGGGAGACATCTCAACAGGATAATCTGTAATGAAGGTTGGTTGGATGTAATTTCCTTCGCATTTCTCACCAAAAAGTTCATCAATCAGTTTGCCTTTACCCATGCTATCCTCAATAGGAACGCCTAAATCCTTGCAAACTTTTCGCAGCTCATCAACACCCATTCCCGTAATGTCAACACCCGTATGTTCTTTAATAGCATCCAACATCGGAACACGCGGAAATGGCGCTTTGAAACTCACTTTGTGTGGGCCGTATTCAATTTCGGTGGTTCCGTTTAGGGCGATGCAGGCTTTCTCCAACAGCTTCTCGGTGAAATCCATCATCCAATTGTAATCCTTGTAGGCTACATAGATTTCCATTACGGTAAACTCAGGATTGTGCGTGCGGTCCATACCTTCATTTCTGAAGTCTTTGGCAAACTCATACACACCATCAAATCCACCAACGATCAATCTTTTCAGATACAATTCGTTCGCAACACGCATGTAAAGCGGCATGTCCAACGCATTATGATGCGTGATGAACGGACGCGCTGCCGCACCACCCGGAATAGCCTGAAGAATGGGCGTTTCTACTTCTAGAATCTCATGCTCATTGAAGTAATCGCGGAAAACGCTATACAGCTTTGTTCGTTTCTTAAAAACCTCTTTTGTATTCGGGTTTACCACCAAATCAACATACCGCTGACGGTAGCGGAATTCAGCATCGCTCACAGCATCATGAACCACGCCTTCCGCATCCGTTTTTACAACGGGAAGCGGTTTGATGGACTTTGCAAGTAAGGTCAATTCCTGAACATGAATAGAAGTTTCGCCAACCTGCGTTTTGAACACATAGCCCTTTATTCCGATGAAATCACCACGATCCAAGAGCTTTTTGAAAACCTCATTGTACAACGTTTTATCTTCACCAGGGCAAATATCATCTCTGGTGATGTAAATCTGAATCCGTCCGCTCGCGTCCTGTAATTCAGCAAATGAGGCTTTTCCCATTACACGCGAACCCATCATGCGACCCGCAAGCACCACGTCTTTCAACTCTTTCCCTTCGGCAAATTGTTCCTTTGCTTCCTTGGCCAAAATATTCACAGGGAATTCTGCCGCTGGATACGGATCAATACCAAGTTTAATTAGTTTCTGAAGCGCCTCTCTTCTTACAATTTCCTGTTCGCTAAGCTCTTGCATCGATAAAATTTTGTGCAAAGATAACAGCACTCAGCAAGCCGTCAGCGTAGCAAAACGTGGATAGAGAGTATATTCGCGGTACGATGAAAAAAAGCGGCCTCTCTGACTTCGGCATCTTTCCAAAGGGGAGAGAAAAACCATCTTCGGATTACCCCCAAAAAGAGAAGGGAGCTGTCACATTTAGCATGGCTCTATTCAGCATTCTGAACACAACGCTTTTTCTCCTTTTGCTTTTTTTCTTTTCTCCCGTCCACGCTGGTGGTGGCAAGGAAGGTGACAAAACCCTAGGCGAAACACATTACAGTCCTGAGCCTCAGTACAAAGCCAATTTTGATTACAGCTCACAATATGTGCCAATGGCCGATGGTGTAAAATTGGCCGTGGATGTGTTTTTACCTAAGAAGTTAGAGGAAGGTAAAAAGGTTCCAACCGTGGTTTATTTCGTTCGATACGTGCGAACGTTTCAACTCAAAGCGTTTTGGCGAGGTCTCAAAAAGATTGCTTTCGGTAGTGTTTCTGAGGAAGAGGTTAAGTTCTTCAATTCACACGGTTATGCTGTGGCGATTGTTGATTTACGCGGAACGGGAGCATCATACGGTCATCGTGACATGGAGTTTTCTCCGCAAGAAGTTGACGACATGGGCAAGATGCTCGATTGGATTGTGAAGCAACCATGGTCGGATGGAAAGACGGCAACAACAGGAATTTCCTATACGGGTACAACCGCAGAACTGGCGTTGATTACCAAGCACACATCGCTTAAAGCCTGCGTTCCGCGAAGCGATATCTGGGACCTTTATGCCGACATCGTTTATCCAGGCGGCATCCGCCAAACTCCGTTTGTAAAGGAATGGAGGTTGACGACAAACGCCTTGGACCAAAACGAACTTGCTCCTCTGGGTAAAAAGGTGAAAACCTTTGTGAAATGGCCAAGTCCTGTTGATGGTGATAAGAAGGGAATTCAGCTTCAGGAAGCCATGGCACAGCATAAGAACTATGACATTTTCGAAGGGCTTTATCGCATCCGTGCCCGAGATGAACCAGATCGTGGTTATGGTGCAGAATTAACTGCTGATGATTGCAGTATTCACACCAGAGTAAAAGATGTGGAGGCAAGCGGTGTTCCTATTTTTCGCATTGGTGGTTGGTTTGATGGCGCACTTCCTAACTCTGTTTTTAAAGGACTTTGGAACACGTCAAATACCAAGCGTGTAATGGTCGGCCCTTGGGATCACGGACCAGGGCAGTACTTCACCAATTTCACAGGAACGAAAAGCAAAGAGATTAATATCAAATTGGAGATTTTGCGCTTTTTAGATCACCATGTAAAAGGAATTGACACAGGCTTGGATAAAGAAGCAACGGTCAATTACTTCACCATGGGAGAGCAGCAATGGAAAACTTCTGAAACATGGCCTCCAAAGGATGTGAAACCAGTCGATATGTTCATGTTGGAAGAAAGCCTTTCGGAAACGAAAATTGCCGAGGAAAACAGCATTGAGCACTTCTGTGATTATTCATCTACAACTGGCTATGGCGAGAAGGGCGGAGGTACGCGCTGGAACTCCCTAACAATCCTTTATAAGTATGAAGACACGTATTACGGACCGCGTAATGCGCAGGACAACCTGATGGAAGTTTTTGACGGCCCCGTTCTCGACAAAGACATGGAAATCACGGGTCATCCAGCATTTCATTTGAACGTGAGCACCAGCACAGGAAGAGGTCATTTGTTCGTGTATCTAGAGGAAGTTTTGCCTGATGGCACAAGTCGTTACATCACCGAAGGAATGCTTGATTTGGATTTTGCGGCAATGACTGACAATCCGGATTACAAGACCTGCTATCCGCAGCACTCTTACAAAGAGGAAGATATGATTAGTCTACAACCTGACGAATTCACTCAGACGGTAATCGATCTTATTCCAACCAGTTATACGATTAAAGCAGGTAACCGAATCCGCGTAGCAGTAGGCGTGGCCGATAAGGACCATTTCGATATTCCAACTGAGGATATCAGGCCAGAAAGAATCAACATTAAAATAGGAGGTGAAAACGGTAGTTTTGTCCGCCTCCCTGTTTCATCAAAAGAAATCAATTAAGCATGAAAGAACTTATTAAGGATTTTACGAATCAAATTGCTCACGCAATCGTCATTGGCAATTCGTATTCACGATCAGAGAAAAGACGGAAAATATCTAATGTTCTTATTTCTGGTCTTGGTGGGTCCGGAATTGGCGGAACCATTGCAGCGGAGGTTGTTGCTTCGGAAGCGCGAACTCCAATTACAACAAACAATGGATACTTCATTCCTGGTTTTGTTGATGATGAAACGCTTTTCCTAGCATGTTCTTACTCAGGAAACACAGAAGAAACGGTAAGTGCTACAGAATTGGCGCATGAAAAAGGAGCGAAAATTGTCGTCATTTCAAGTGGAGGGAAATTGAAAGAAATGGCCGAAGCTCATCATTGGGATTTCATTGAAATTCCTGGAGGACAACCACCTCGCGCAAGTTTTGGTCTTTCATTTCCAGAAGTGCTTTATGCTTTACATGAGCACGGCATAATTTCTAAAACCTTTGAAAAGGAATTGGAAGCCGCAATCAACCTGTTGGATAACAACGAAACAGCCATCCAACAAGAAGCTAAGGAAGTAACCGAAAAGCTATTTGGCAAAGTACCTGTGATTTATGCTGCGGATGGTTTTGGTGGAGTGGCCACGCGCTTCCGTCAACAGATAAACGAGAACAGCAAGATGCTTTGCTGGCATCACGTTATTCCAGAAATGAACCACAATGAGTTGGTTGGTTGGAGAACGAAAGATGATGATTTGGCTGTGGTCTTGTTCAGAAATGAAACAGACTTCAAAAACATTCAAGCACGAATGGACATCAATAAGAAAACATTTGCTGAGTACACAGATACAACCGTTGAAATCTGGTCGAAAGGAGAAAGCGATTTGCAACGTGCGCTCTATCTTATTCATATTGGCGATTGGATTTCGTTTTTCCTTGGAGAGAAAAAAGGAGTTGACATTACCGAAGTAAAGGTCATAGACCACCTGAAAAGCGAACTCGCAAAATTGTAAGGGTTTGCCGCGGCAAACCCCTACGAAAACCTGGACTTTGAAAACGCATAGGGTTTATTTCGAAGATAAAGGCCTCGTTCCGTACAAGGAATGTTGGGATTACCAGCTTGGTCAATTTCATGAAATGACCGACAGGAAGAAGTGGAACAAGCTCAATCCGGAGCTTGAAAAAGCTACTGAAAGCCGACTAATTTTTTGCTCTCACCCGCATGTCTACACATTAGGTAAAAGCGGAAAGGAAGAAAACCTACTCTTAACTGAAAGTGAATTGAAATTCCACGGAGCGGAGTTCTACCACATAAACCGAGGAGGCGACATTACCTACCACGGTCCAGGGCAAATTGTAGGGTATCCAATCTTTGATTTGGACTTTTTCTTTCACGACATCCACAAGTTCATTGATAAGCTAGAAGATGCGATTATCGCCACGCTAGCTGAATACGGGATTGAAGCAGGTAGAGGCCCAAAAGGATTTACCGGAGTTTGGATTGATTGGGAAAACCCAGAAAAAGCGCGCAAGATTTGTGCTTTCGGAATGCACACCAGTCGTTGGGTTACCATGCACGGTTTCGCTTTAAATGTAAACACAGATTTGGCTTATTATAAACACATCATTCCGTGCGGAATTGATGATAAGGCTGTTACCTCAATGCAGGCTGAGCTTGGAAAACGGATTGACGAGCAAGAAGTAAAAGACTTACTGAAATCCAAAATTGCCCTCGAACTCAATATTCAGGAATTCGCATAGCGTTTTTTGAACCGCATGAGATTAACCTCTGGCGTAATTTCTTTTCCATCATAGATATGCTCAACCAACTGTTTGGCGAAAAATGGAGCAAGCATCGCGCCTTTGGAACCCATTCCGTTAAATAGAAATACGCTTTCAATTTCTGGATGACGCCCAACAACAGGCCTTCTGTCGGCCACGTTTGGACGAATGGCAGCATGCGCATCTAAGACCTCAAATTCAATGTCTAAAGCTCGTTTGGCTCGCTCAATCAGTTCGTCTGTCGCTTTCTGAGTTGGCGCCTCGTCCAGATTATGCCACTCATAAGTTGCTCCCAACCGAAATATGTTTTTCTCTTCGGTAGGAAACAATAGAAATTGCTGATTGTAGATTTTGTCTGGCGTTAACTCTTCCGGTACACGAACCGTCAGCATTTGGCCTTTAGTTGGGCGAAAAGGTAGCCAGCTGAAATATGGGTTTTCGGAAATAAAACGCCCTTCGGAAAAGATGATTCGGTCTGCAGAAATGTCTTTATAATGAACGGATGATTTTTCGGTTTTTAGGACTGAATGCTCAAACGCATCTTCAATTAAAAGCCCTTTTTTTTTGAGGTAATTTCGGTAAGAGAGAACCAGCTTTCCTATTCGTACAAAGCCCGACTCATTAATTGTAACACTTCCAATAACGTTTTTATGAAACGGACCTGATGGGCAGTTTTCTTCTCGCGAACTCACATATGGAGCAAGACGGTTTTCATCAACTGCTTTTTGCCATTCAACTAACTCATCGGCAGAGCTGATTGGTTTTAGAATTGGGAAGTTGTGTTTTAAAAAAGAGGAGTCTAGTTGTTTTTCAAGTTCCTCATACGTTTGCACAAGAAGAGGGAAAAGCTCATCCACCTTCCAGCTTTTCACTTTGCGTTTAAGCACTATTGGATTGTAGATTCCCCCAGCAATAAGTGATGCTGAATTAGACGGACATCGATCAATAACCAGAAATGATTTTCCAGCTTTTTCCAGCTGATGGCACAAATTCAGTCCAGCAATTCCAAGGCCTACAATAAGATTCTCGGTATGTTTCAATCAGATTAAAGTTTGGACGTGTAATTGGCGCCAAACATAGACAAGGGAATGAATACAATGAAATCGAGATAGAACCATTCGGGGTAGGTCGGAATTAAGACCATGTTTACCAATCCAAGAATGGTCAGGATTGCTCCAACGGTTAGGCCAACATTCATTGTGTCTTCCTTGAGTATTCTACCAACTGTTACGCCTGCAGCCAAAGAACCTACTGCATGAGAAACAATAACCAGAATGAGACCGACATTGGAAAGACTACGAATCAACTCTTTGGCGCCATCAAGCGATAGGTTGAAGACATCAGGGTTTCCGAAATTCTTGGCAACGAGAAACGTACCTGCGATAATTAGGAGAAAAGCTACGGTAAGACCAGCAATAACAGCGATAAACTTTTTCATAGGAGATGTGGTTAGGTTTATCCTAAGTAACGAAAAAGTTAGCGATTTCTTATTCTGAGTATTTTGTTAAAGCCAATTTAGCTGCATTTAAGGCGTTTATTACACCACCATTTCTCGATAATTTCTTAAATTTTGTCGTCTTGCTCTGAGTATAGGTAGGGTCTGGCATAAGCACGGAAAGCTTCGGGTATTTGTTGCTTGATTCGAGCAGTAGTTCTTTTAGTTGAACAGCGGAAATTTCTGGGAAATAAGACTTGATTAATGCTGCAACGCCACTTACAACGGGTGCAGCCATACTGGTTCCGTCTTCAAATTCATACGTATTATTTGGTTTTGTTGAGTAAATCTGAACGCCAGGAGAGAAGAGGTCAACGGTTTTTTTGCCATAGTTCGAAAATACACCAACCAGTTGCTCATCACCTGTTGATGCTGATGCGCCAATGGTGAGCCAAGTAGAACATGGGTTTTTTTGAAACGTATAATTCGGGTCAGGAAAGTTGGCTCCCTTATCTAAGTTATCGGCATCATTTCCTGCTGCATGAATCATGAGAACTCCCTTTTGTTCAGCATGTTGGATGGCTTTCTGCACCTCTTCAAAATGTGGCGAGTAACCCTTACCAAAACTCATGTTGATGATATCTGCACCATTATCTGCGGCATATCGGATTGCGTTAGCGATGTCTTTGTCAAATTCATCTCCATTCGGAACAGCTCTTAAAATCATTAATTCCACACTCTGACAAATGCCGTCTATTCCGATACCGTTTCCGCTTACAGCACCCACAATTCCAGCTACGTGTGTGCCATGATCGTTGTGTGGTGCTGAAACATTATTGTTACCGTAGAAGCGATTGCTGAAGTCATCAGGATCATCACTAATAAAAGAGCGGTCAACAAAACGAGGGTTGTAATGAAACTCCAGTTTTTCCTCTAAATACGCGTGGTATTTCACTAAACCAGCCTTGGTGAAGTTAGGGTCCTGCGCAAGGCCGGCTAGAACACTCTGGTATAGTTTGAGGTCTTCCGATTCGGGTTTCCAACTAAGCACATCTTCTGAGGAATAATCCTCTCCGATTTCGGCTTTTGCAGTACTGTCAGCCGCGTTAAAAACCGTTAGAAAGCCATCAATTTGCGCAAACTCTTGTGAGGAAGCATTCAGTTCTTCTAGAATCTCAGTTTCTGCATTTTTAAACTGCTCGTAATCAGCTCTATCTTTCTTTGCAACATCCTTTTTCGATTCAACTTCCTGAAATCGTGGTGCTAGTTTCCGATAGATGCGTGTGATTTCTAGATTGGCAGCATCCAAGTTCTCCCCTTCGGCATTACCGAGAAAATTCCACCCATTAATATCATCAACATAACCATTCTTGTCATCGTCAATTCCGTTACCAGCAATCTCATTCGGGTTCACCCAAATGTTGTCTTTCAGGTCTTCGTGGTCTGTGTCAACACCAGAATCCAAGATTGCCACTACTACTTTCTTGGCCTTTCTGTCTTTCAGGAGTTCGTAGGCCTTTTCGGCTCCAACGCCATAAACACCTTCAGACGGGTCTTTTAAGTGCCAGCCTTCGAGACTTGTTTCTTGTCCAAATACGGTGGAAACGCTAATCGCAGCGCAAAGAAATAAAGCAAGGATTTGTCTAATGCTATTCATGTTAAATCGGGATAATTTTGGAGGTAGTGAATAATGAAAACGTTGAATTAGTTGAGGTGTTGCGATGCCGAGTTTAATCTAACTTTTTTTAAGAATTAACGCGTATCCATTTTTCAGTGGAAATCGAATTAGGTCAGCAATATTATGGATATCTAATTTGTTTATGAGGTTGGTGCGTTGGGTGTCTACCGTACGAGGGCTTATAAACAGGTTTTCGCCTACTTGTTTGCTGCTTAATCCTTCGGCAAGAAGTGATAGAATTTCAATTCCCCGTTCGGTGAGTTCTACATCAATTCCGCTCCGTTGTTACCTTTTCTGATGGCACTTGCTAATCCGTCCTGAGCAATATTCTTTTCCTGTTCTGTAGGGCGGAACCGTGTTTCAAGTTCCTCAACCTTCGTACTACGTTTAGCATTCACCAAACTATCTTTTAGTGTTTAGAGCACTCCTTCGTTCAAGCTCGGAGGTAAAAATCCTCACCCATTCCGAACATTTCGTTAATCTCGACCTTTTCGCCATCTCGGTTTTTGATGAAGCCATTGAAGAACCCGTAAGGCCCTTGGTATTTGCTTCGAAGGATAAGGAGATTCACATCCACAGCGGTATGTATTACTGGGCGAAATTCAAGCTCAACCTCGCCATAATTATCCTTTACGTACCACGTGCCTTTATAGCCCTCTGGACGAGTAACCCGAATAGGAGGAAGGACGCTCAATTTGCCATCTTGCCACAGGCAATTTTCATTGTTCACTTCGTGATTTAGAATCTGGTTGTCGGTGCAATTAAAACCGATAATTTTTCCATCAGCATCACGACCCATTCCTGTTACCCAATCGTAAATTGTGGGATAAGGATAGTAGCCCTTGTGGTCATCAATAATGAGTTGACTTATCTTCTCAGGAAATGGAATCACATCTTTTCCAAACTGAATACTACCCGAAACAGGCATCAAACATTTATGAGAATACATAGCTTTTTTCTCCGAAAACGGCATGGAAACCACCATCGGCTCAAATTGGATTGTATCATGCAGCCCAGTGAACTTTGCTTTTACATCTGGCAGTCCTTTCTGATTTCGGATGGAAGCAGAAAGCTCAAGCAGATTATCGTTTAAATCGTGCTTCGCAATCAAACTAAAATTCTTGCTTACATAAGCCGATTCGGTTCCGAATAACCCCGTTGCTACATCAATAGACCAAGGCGCCACCTTCTTCTCATAGCGGAATTTCTTGTTGTTTACGATATCGTAAATGATGAACTGAACGAGCGAAATTTTCTTGGCATTGTAAATAGCCACCATCACAAAATGAGTTCCATTACTGATTTGAAATGCCTGCCATTCGCGCAATTGCATCCACTTCAGAAATCGCGGAAGCGGCCATTTGTAGGGCTTCTCTGCATCAATCAAATTTGGGTTCTTAATTGGCCCATCAAAAGAGGCATATTGGAACTTTCCGTTCTCAAAAAGCCGCTCGGGTGCGGGCTGTAGCGGTCGCTTATAGCTTGAAGTGCTCATAAGACGAAGATAGGACGATTTGAAAAGATTGTTCCTCGAATAAACGAACCTGAAGCGATGTCATTGCGTATGGCTACAAGATGACCAATGGTGACAGATTTATATTGTAATCTTATTTCCCGTTTGAACTTTAACCGAATGATGCAACGTATTCTCTCACTATTTCTTGGGCTGACTTTTCTAATCCAAAATGCTTTTTCTCAAGAATTTATTGGTGCTGAAGCAGAACGATTTATACAGGGCAGCGAGTTTGTCCGATTGGGCGAAAAATCTTCCGTTCCGGAATTTGTACGGCTAAGGAAGAATGCAGAATTCCCAGCTTCTAAGTTTCCAGCATGGGCAAAAAAAGCATTTGACTTGGATGAGAAAATCGGTTTTGTGAAGCTTCGTGAAGAGAACGACAACATCAGAATGCAGCATGTCCGTTATCAAGTAACAAGCAACGGAATCCTCGTTTTTGGGGCTTTTGTTTACACCCACGGAAGGAACGACATGGTTTCATCCATCAACGGAAAAATCCCTTCTCAAATTGGAATTAAGCAAGCTTCGTTAAGTGAAGCAAATGCGCTTGAAAGCGCCAAGAATCATGTTGGTGCTGAATCGTATAAATGGGAATTACCAAGCGAAGAGGAACACCTGAAATGGGAAACGGAAGACTCAAGTGCAACCTATTTTCCGAAGGGAGAATTGGTTTATATCAACCCAAGTTTTGATTTTAAAAAAGGCGCTGTATTTCAGCTAGCATACAAGTTCGACATCTACGCGCACAAACCACTTTATCGGGCGGAGGTATTTGTTGATGCGAAAACAGGCGAAGTGCTTTTTGAGAACCATCGGATTCATATTGTAGATGTTCAGGCAATAGCTCAAACGGGTTATAGCGGACAAAAAGACATTGTAGCCGACAGCTTTAATGGCGGATTTAGATTACGAGAAACGGGTCGTGGAAATGGTGTTCGAACATTCGATATGAATGAAGGAACCAACTACGGAAATGCAGTGGATTTTACTGATGCAGATAACAACTGGAACAATGCAAATGCCAACCTAGACCAGTACGCTACGGATGCGCATTGGGGAGCAGAAATGACCTACGATTATTTTCTAAACGAGCACGGTAGACAAAGCATTGACAACAATAACATGCAGATTAATAGCTACATCCATTATGATGTAGATTATTTCAATGCCTTTTGGGACGGGCAACGCATGACCTACGGTGATGGAAACGGCAATCCGCTTACGGCTTTGGATATCTGTGGTCATGAAATGGCGCATGGTGTAACCGAAAACAGCGCGGGTCTTATTTACCAAGATGAATATGGCGCCTTGAATGAATCGTTCTCGGACATTTTCGGTGCATCGGTTGAGTTTGTTCAAAACCCGTCTTCTGGCGATTGGCTAGTGGGCGAAGATGTGGGAACACTGCGGTCCATGATTAACCCAAATCAATTCGGAGATCCAGACACGTATAATGGAGACAACTGGTTTACAGGTGCTGGAGACAATGGAGGTGTTCACATAAATAGCGGTGTTCAGAACAAGTGGTATTACATTTTGGTGGAAGGTGAAACTGCCACCAACGAGTTGGGAGATTCGTACAACGTTACTGGAATTGGCCTAGCTGATGCAGAGGCTATCGCGTACCGAAACCTCACTGTTTATCTCGGGCAAACTTCGGAATATGCTGATGCTCGTTTCTATGCCATTCAATCGGCAATTGATCTTTTTGGTGGTTGTTCGCCTCAAGTAATAGCAACTACAGATGCATGGTATGCGGTTGGTGTTGGTGATGAGTTTGATCCAACGGTAGTTGGCGATTTCTCCGCATCTATCACTGCAAATTGCGAAGCTCCAGCCACGGTTTCTTTCTCTAACCTGAGTATGAATGGCTCATCCTTTGAGTGGAACTTTGGTGATGGCAGCACGAGCACGGATGTAAATCCAACGCATACGTATTCATCGCTTGGCGATTATACGGTTACCCTTTTGGTTGATGGCGACAACTGCGGAAATGCTTCAGAAGTTAGACCAAACTACGTAAGCTTAGATGAGAATAACCCGTGTGTGGGAGTTATGCCAAGTAGCGGAAGTCAAACGCTTACCTGGTGTACTGGAACATTGTATGATGATGGCGGCCCAACAGGAAACTACCTTGATAATGGCGATGTTGTAACGACTATTTCTCCAACAGGAGCAACTTCCCTCACACTCAACTTTAGCTCATTTGATTTCGAAGAAGGGTACGATTACATCTACATCTACGATGGTCCCACTACCAACAGCCCACTTATTGGACAGTACGATGGAAACGGATTGCCACAGGGAGGAACGATTGCTTCTTCTGGAGGCTCGATTACCATTAGACAATCATCAGACGTCTTTTTGAGTGAATCTGGTTTCGCTCTCACTTGGGAATGCGTTCAGCCAAACTCACCACCAACCGCCAATTTTGCTGCTTCTGCATTGGTTTCTTGTGATGGAGAAGTTAGCTTCTCTGACCAATCCATTAACGGAGCAACAACTTGGTTATGGAATTTTGGTGATGGCAACACGTCAACAGCTCAAAACCCAATACATACATATCAAAGTGAGGGCACATTTTCCGTTTCGCTTACTGCCACCAATAATTTTGGTAGCGATGCCGTTTCGCAGAACAACTACATCACGGTTGACCGCCCTGATGGCCCAGCCGGTTCCGGAAATTCCCGTTGTGATGCAGGTGTATTGAGCTTGACGGCAAATGGAAACGGAACCCTCAAATGGTTTGATCAAACCAGTGGAGGTTCGCAGGTAGGAACGGGCAGCACGTTCGACACGCCCTCTCTAAATGCATCCGCTACATATTATGTGGAGAATGAAGTTTCTCCATCTACGTATAATGTTGGTCCGGCAGACAATACGTTTGGTGGAGGAGGAAATTTTGAAGGCGACCAACATTTGTTGTTTGATGCTTTCGAAGCGTTCACACTAAAAACGGTGAAAGTATATGCCGAAGGTGCAGGAAACAGGACAATCGAGCTACGCGATAATGCGGGAACGGTTTTGCAATCTCTGACGGTGAATATTCCGGATGGCGAGCAGGTAGTGAATTTGAATTTTAGCGTTCAGCCCGGAACCAATTTTCAATTAGGAACAAGCGGAGTTCCGAACATGTATCGTAACAACGATAGCTCTTCATTCCCCTATCAAATTGCCAATGTGGTATCTATCGAAAACAGCAGCGCAGGAACCGATTACTACTACCACTTCTACGATTGGGAGATTGAAACGCCAGGTTGTACTTCAGAAAGAACAGCAGTAACTGCTGAAATAGCTGCTGCACCAGCTGGTCAAAATGCTTCGCGATGCGGAACGGGTTCCGTGGCTCTTGGAGCCGCAGGATTGGGCGACATCAACTGGTTTGATGCTGCTACTGGTGGAAACCAGGTTAATGTGGGAGCAAGCTTTAATACGCCATCTATTAGCACAACAACTTCTTTTTTCGTGGAAAGTGAAATTCTTCCTCCGTCTGTTTATGGCGGGCCAGCAAACAACAACATTGGTACGGGAAGCGAGTTTAATAACGTTCAGAGTTTACTGTTTGATTGTTACGAGCAATCGACACTGGTTTCCGTAAAAGTCTATGCATTTAGCGCTGCGAACAGAACGGTTGAGCTACGCGATAACAATGGCGGGATTCTTCAAAGTGTAACGGTAAATATCCCGAATGGGGAAAGCAGAATTACGCTCAACTTTGACCTGCCAATAGGCACGGAACTTCAGCTTGGCACGGCTGCTGCCCCTGCGCTTTACAGGAATAATTCAGGCTCGAGTTATCCATACAATATTTCTGATGTATTATCTATTACCAGTAGTACGGCTGGCGAGGACTACTACTATTTCTTCTACGATTGGGAAGTACAAAAAGAAGGCTGCATTACAGCGAGAACAGAGGTAATTGCTACTGTTGACCCGCTTCCAACGCTGAGTATTTCTGGTAACACATCGGTTTGCGAAGGGGAATCTGTTGCTCTGACAACTTCAGCTACGGGTGCTGATTCATACTCATGGAATACGAACGAAACAACAGCTGATATTACTGTCAGTCCTGTGGATTTGACCACCTACTCGGTTACAGCAAGTAATAATTGCGGAGATGCTACCGATCAAATTACGATTGAAGTAAACCCAGCGCCTGCTATTACGGCTTCGGCTGATGAAGAAATCTGTGAAGGCGAATCGGTGGCACTTACCTCTTCTGGAATAGGAACGATTGAGTGGCAACCAAACGGGGAGACGACTGATAATATCACTGTTGATCCAACCATTACAGCAACCTATTCCGTTTCTGCTACAAATTCTTGCGGATCGGTTTTGGAGGATATCGAAGTAGCTGTAAACCCACTTCCAACACAACCTGTCGTTTCTGTGAACGGATCAGGGTTGGAATCAACCTTTGGCTCTAGCTACCAATGGTATTTGAATGGAAATTCAATTGAGGGCGAGACAAACCAAACGTATTTGCCTACTCAAGCCGGTGATTATACAGTCGAGATTTCGGATGGAAACGGTTGTTCTTCAATCTCCGAACCTTACAACTGGATTACGGTCGGAATTGCAGAGCTGGGCTTTGATTTGAGTGTCTACCCAAACCCTTTCAGCAATCAACTTGTGATTGCCTCAGAGACAGCAATCCAAGTAGTGGAGGTGGTTGATGTAAGTGGTAGAATGGTGTTCGGTTATCAGCCTAATACCAGCAGATTTGAGCTTGATACAGAAGGCTGGGCAAATGGCGTTTATTTCCTACAAGGCGCAACTCAGAATGGTCAGTTTGTGCTGAAAGTCTTGAAAGCAGAGTAAACAGGGCCAACAAGAGGTCTGATTAAGTCTCTCGCCTTAAGCCATGTATTTGGTTAAAGTGTGCACTAATCAAATCACCAATAGAATATGTAATTTATATTGATTCATATTGCGTTCGGAATATCAATTACGAACAATTAAGCGTGCTTGGTGTTTTTTTGGCGCATTTGATGGCAGTTCAAACTCTCATTAGATGCCATCTGAAAAACGTATTTAATCCTACCTTACTTGGCATACCGGAATCAACTGAATAGTTAATAATCCCTCGTTCATATGTTCAACCTTTCTGTAATACTAGAAGACAGCGCACGCAAGTATCCAGAGAAAGATGCGTTCGTTTTTTCTGATAGTCATTTAAGCTTTGCGCAAATTAATGCAGCGGCCAACCAAGTAGCCAACGGATTACTAGGGGCGGGGATTAAAAAAGGCGATAGGGTAGCGTTAAGCTGCCTCAATTTGCCACATTTCCCAATCGTGTATTTTGGAATTCTGAAGGCTGGAGCCATTGTAGTTCCGTTGTCTGTGCTTTTAAAACGGGATGAAATTGCATATCATCTAAAAGACTCCGGAGCAAAAGCATATTTCTGTTTTGAGGGTACGCCCGAGTTGCCAATGGCGCAAGAAGGATTTGCTGGCTTTAAAGAAGCTTCGGAATGTGAAAAGTTCTATGTAATCACACCTCAGCCTGCATCTTCATCTCCCATTGAAGGAACAAAGACAATGGGCCTTTTGATGGCTAATCAATCCGCTGATTTTGAGACTGTAAGAACCTCATCGGATGATACTGCGGTGCTTATCTACACATCAGGTACAACAGGAAAGCCCAAAGGAGCGGAGTTGACACATTCCAATCTGATTCATAATGCCATCATCTCTAACGGTATTCTTAACCTAGAAACAAAAGACAAGCAGCTTATAGTTCTGCCGCTATTCCACATTTTCGCAATGACGGTGCTGATGAATTCGGGAATTTATAAAGGAGCAACAAGCGTGCTTTTACCTCGGTTTGATGCGGAGGAGGTCCTTGGGTTGTTGCAGAAACACAGCATCAACATATTTGCGGGAGTTCCAACTATGTATTGGGGTTTACTTAGCTATGAGAACACCAAATTCGACCTTAAAGAAATTGCAAAAAACCTAAAGGCTTGTATTTCGGGAGGAGCAGCGCTTCCTGTTAATGTGTTGGAAAATTTCGAAGCGAAATTCAACGTATCCATACTAGAAGGTTACGGCATGTCTGAAGGCTCTCCGGTGGTCACGTTTAATCAAAAATCAGTTGGTTGTAAACCTGGTAGTGTGGGTACTCCAGTTTGGGGAGTTGAAGTGAAAATTGTGGATGATTCAGACAATGAGGTGCCCACGGGAGAGAAAGGAGAACTCGTGTATAGAGGCCATAATGTGATGAAAGGGTATTACAATAAACCCGAGGCTAATAAGGAAACGTTGAAGAATGGGTGGTTGCATTCGGGTGATGTTGCCATCAAAGATGAAGACGGGTTTTTCTTCATTGTGGATAGAACCAAGGAGATGATTATTCGCAAAGGTTTGAACGTTTATCCGCGAGAAGTTGAAGAGGTAATGATGAAGCACGAAGCCGTTTCGATGGTAGCCGTGATAGGCGTTGCAGATGAGGAAGCAGGAGAAGAAATAAAAGCCTGCGTAGTAATTAATAAAGGACACGAGCTATCTGAAAAAGCTCTTATGGCATGGACCAAAGAGCATATTGCTTCATACAAATACCCACGTATAATCCAGTTTATGGATGCGTTGCCAATGAGTGCAACAGGTAAAATTTTAAAGAAAGAATTGAATTAATCAACTAAAAACTATCGTTATGGCAACAGCAGTATTAGAAGCTCCGCAGGAAGCACAAGTGTCTGAAATTCATAAGATATTTGAAGCACAGCAAAAAAACCACCTAAAAGTGGGAAGCACGACTGTTTCCGAACGTAGAGCAAAGCTGAAGAAGCTTCATCAAACGGTGGAGAAATACAGGCCGCGTATTAAGGAAGCTCTTTATAACGACTATAGAAAACACCCAAGCGAGGTGGATTTGACAGAGGTTTATCCAATAACCACAGAGATCAAACACGCTAGAAGCGAGCTTTCAAATTGGATGGAAGATGAGCGTGTTTCTACACCGATAGCATTGTTGGGCTCAAGCTCTTACATAAAGTACGAGGCTAAGGGCGTGGTGCTGATTATTTCTCCTTGGAACTTTCCATTCAACCTCACTTTTGGCCCTTTGGTTTCTGCCATTGCTGCGGGTAATACAGTGGTGATTAAACCGTCTGAGGTAACACCACATTCATCTGCGTTGATGAAGGAGTTATTGGCCGAAGCCTTTGACGAGAATGAAATAGCAGTTTTGGAAGGAGGAAAAGACACATCTACGGAGCTTTTAGCATTACCGTTCAACCACATTTTCTTTACTGGCGCTCCAAGTATTGGTAAAATAGTTATGCAGGCGGCCGCTAAAAACCTGACTTCAGTTACATTGGAATTGGGTGGTAAGTCGCCCACAATTGTGGATGAAACCGCCAATATAGATATGGCTGCACGCAGAATTGCGTGGGGGAAATGTTTGAATAATGGGCAAGTATGTATTGCGCCAGATTACGTCTTGGTGCACGAGAGCAAAAAGGCCGAGTTTATTAAGGGTGTAAACAAATACATCGATAAGTTCTATACCGAAAACGTATCAGAAGAAAGTTCGTATTCGCGGATTGTAAACGGACATCACTTCAACCGTGTGAAAGGATACATTGAAGATGCGGTGGCAAAAGGAGCGAAGATTGAATCTAGTGGTAAACTAGATGAAGATCAGAACTTCATTCCACCTACTGTGATGACGAATGTTTCTAAGGATTCTACTCTTATGACGAATGAAATTTTCGGGCCTGTGATGCCAATTTTTACATTTAACACGTTAGATGAAGTTGTTACAGAAGTCAATTCTAGGGAGAAACCTTTGGCGTTGTACATCTTCAGTAACAAGAACAAAAACATCAACTACTTATTGAACAACACACGGGCAGGAGGAAGCTGTATCAATCATAATGCGGTACATTTCTTCAACACAAACTTGCCTTTTGGAGGGTCTAACAACAGTGGAATTGGAAAAGGTCACGGAAAGGATGGATTCCTTGCATTCTCTAACGCTCGTGGTGTTTTCAGACAGCACATTCCAAATGCCTTGGAGTTGTTGTTGCCTCCTTACACCAAGTTCTCACAAACACTTATAAACTTGACCATCAAGTATTTTTGAATTTTACGATTTGATTTGAAACAAAAGGCTCCGCAATTACGGGGCCTTTTTGATTAAGTGGAGCGGAAAGGACAAATGCTGAACCAGCTACGGATGAGTTTAAAGCGAACCGCTACAAACTATTAGTGGATTGGCTAGTCCTAACCGTTTGCCTAGTTTAGCAATCCATCCAATTTATATATGATTCGACTTTCCTTTAAGAACCCTTATCTGGTTCTTGTATTCGCCATAATTGTAATCGTTATGGGAGGTGTGCTTATTCCGCAAATGGCTGTCGATTTACTTCCTCAGTTTAAGAAATCTGCTATGCAGATACTTACGCTTTACCCAGGAATGCCTGCCGAGGTTGTGGAGAAGGATATTACCAGTAGAATGGAGCGTTGGACGGGTCAGTCTAACGGAATTCTGAAGCAGGAATCGAAGAGTTTGATGGGCGTGAGCATTGTAACTAATACGTACCGCGAGGATATTGACCCAGCCGAGGCAATGGCCAACACATCTTCTTACGCCATGTCTGATATGTATTATCAGCCGCCCGGCACGCTCCCGCCAATGGTTCAACCATTCGACCCAACGGCTTCTAAACCGCTGATGTTGCTTACGGTAAGTAGCGATGAGAAGAGTGGAAAAGAGCTTTACGGGTTAGCATATTATGCCCTTAGACAAATGCTGAGTGGTGTAAAAGGCATCATCGCGCCAGCGGCTTACGGTGGTTCTAAAAGACGGATTTACATCTACGTTGATCCAGATAAATTGGAGGCCCTCAACCTGACTCAAACTCAGGTGGCAGATGCCATTCAGAAGAACACAACCATGATCCCTTCTGGGATTGCCAAAATTGGAGATATCAACTACGGAATTGATGCCCAAGGGATGATCAAGGAAGTGGAAGATTTCAATGACATTGTGGTTACATATAAGAATGGGAATCCCATTTATGTGAAAGACATTGGCGAAGCCGTAGATGCGAGTGTTATTCAAACAAATATTGCCCGAGTTGATGGGAAAGAGCAGGTTTACTTGCCGATTTTCAAGCGCCCCGGAGCCAACACAATTGCAGCTGTAGAAAGCGTCAGAAAATCTCTTCCTCTACTGAAAGACCGTATGCCAGATGATGTAAATCTGAATGTGGTTTTTGATCAATCTGTTTACGTGCGGAATTCAATTTCTGGACTTGCATACGCTGGGTTTGGTGGATTACTTCTG
>Ga0222650_1000373_pt1 | contig 37034 bp, 25 predicted proteins | sample AntAcemetagen367_FD_179820 | JGI IMG/M metagenome (GOLD analysis project Ga0222650, IMG submission 179820) | Saline water microbial communities from Ace Lake, Antarctica - #367 | ecosystem: Environmental > Aquatic > Non-marine Saline and Alkaline > Saline | place: Antarctica: Ace Lake... | reverse complement strand
GGTTTGCGAACAGTTTGCGTGGGCCACTCCAGTTCTTGCGATGACTTGGCACTCCTGCACCCAGTAGATCCGGCCAGCCATCCCCGTTGTGATCGACCTCGCCAAGATGAAAACCAGCGATGGGGAGCCAGGCCGCGGGCATGTTGCGGAGGAGCTTGAATTTGTGATCAGGTGTTCCCAGCCAAATGGGTGAAGGCTTGGAGTAATGGTGATTACTGACGATGATGTCCAAACAGTTGTCATCGTTGAGGTCGATGAAGGCGTGATCGGAAACGGGTCCGATTCCCGGAGGGTTTTCGTCTACGACTTGATCGGTGACCTTGAGAAAATCCCAAGGTAAAGTGGCCGCTTGGGCCGGGAATGTCATCAAGGAAAGGATTGAGAAGGCGTGCCGGAGATAATGGAGAGTCATCAGATTGTTTCAGGCGCTGTTCAGCTAATTTCGTCAGTGTAAAGGTTGTGCGGTCGCGTGCCGACGATCTCTTTTGGCTTTGTTCACGCGATCTGTTCGGATAACTTCACACCATGGCTTTTACCGAGACGACGAGCACAGGTTGGTTTGGGAGAATTGGATCCTCGATTAAGGGGATTTTCTTCGGGATGATCCTGATCCTAATTTCACTCGTGCTCATGGTATGGAACGAAAGCAATGCCGTCGATGATATCAGGGCCAACAAAGAGCTCGGTGAGAAAGTGGTGAGTGTCGCCAGTGAAACGGTGGATGCCGGGAATGATGGTGAACTCGTGCATCTGAATGGAGCGGCCCAGACCGATGACATTGTGAAAAACGAGGCCTTTGGGATTGCCGAGAATGCGGTTCGGCTTTCGTGGCAGGCGGAGATTTATCAATGGGTTGAGGAGAGTGAATCGGAGACGAGGAAGAAGCTGGGCGGAGGAGAGGAGACCGTGCGGACCTATACCTATGATAAGGAGTGGGTGGACACGCCGGTGGATTCTTCGGAATTCAAGGAGGCGGGGCACGAAAATATCGGCGGGGCGACCTACCGGAACGGATCTTCGCAGGCCAAGTTGGTGACCTTGGAGGCCTTCCAGTTACCTTCTGGTCTCATCGAGAAAATGTCTTGGTCTGAGCCTTATCCGATCAAGGAAGTACCCGCTGAGTTGGCCGAAAAAGGGGCGCTGAGTGGCGGTATTTTTTACTCAGGAACGCCGGATCGGCCCGAGATTGGGGATGAAAAGGTGACTTTTTCGGTCACCCGCCCTGATGATGTCAGTGTCATGGCGGTGCAATCTGGTGAGACCTTCACGCCTTTCACGGCCACGAACGGCAAAGTCCGGTTCTTGTTAAGCCAGGGTTTGTTGAGCGCCGAAGAGATGATTCAGGAAGAGGAGAAGAAGGCAAAGTTCCTAAGGTGGGCTCTGCGGGGCGGGGGAGTGTTTCTCATGTTCTTTGGCTTCCTGCTGATTCTAAAGCCTCTTTCGGTTTTGGCGGATGTGCTGCCAATCTTGGGGAGCTTGGTCGGTGGGGTGAGCGCTCTGATCGCCTTTTTACTGTCGCTTGGAATTAGCTTCGTCGTGATCGCGATCAGCTGGATCTCCTTCCGTCCGCTCTTAGGGATTTCTCTCTTGGTAGTCGCGGTCGCTTGTTTCTTCCTGATTCTGAAAAAGATGTCGCAAGGAAAAGGGCGGTCCGCTTCGGTTCCTCCGCCTCTGAACGAGTGACGACCCCAGTCATACCAATCATGAAGGAGGCTAATTGGCGTGCCTTCACTCTTGCCACTGGCGAAGGGGCAAGTCACTTTGTTCTCTCTTCGCGAGATGGGAAATTCCGGCGATTGATCCAAAAGCACACACGATGAGCGAGCAACAACGAGTCCGTATTTATGATACGACCCTGCGCGATGGGACGCAGGGAGAGGGGTTTTCACTTTCCGGTTTGGACAAGATTCGGATTGCCAAGAGGCTGGATGAATTCGGAGTCGATTACATCGAGGGCGGATGGCCGGGGTCGAACCCCAAGGATATCGAGTTTTTTAAGGCTGCCGCTAAGGAGACCTGGAATCATGCCAAAATCGCGGCCTTCGGCTCGACGCGGCGGGCGAATCTTGCGGTGGAGGACGATCCCCAAGTGCAGTTGTTGATCGATGCCGAGACTCCTGTCATCACGATCTTTGGCAAGAGTTGGGAACTTCAGGTGACCGAGGTCCTGCGGACGACGGCCGCGGAGAATCAGGCCATGATCCAAGAGACCTGCCGCTATCTCAAGGAGGCCGGTCGGGAGGTCGTCTATGATGCAGAGCATTTTTTTGACGGATACAAGGATGGCCCCGAGCATGCCATGGCCACGCTGAAGGCCGCGGTCGATGGTGGGGCCGATTGGCTTGTGCTTTGCGATACAAACGGGGGCTGTCTCCCCTCGGAGGTTGCGGAAATGAGCCGGATGGTGAGGGAGGCTTTCCCAGAAGTTCCCCTTGGGATCCACACTCACAACGATTGCGAACTCGCAGTTGCCAATGCCATTGCCTCGGTGGATGCGGGCGCGACCCAGGTGCAGGGCACGATCAACGGATATGGCGAGCGAACCGGAAACTGTAATTTGACTTCGGTGATCCCGATTCTGGAGCTCAAGATGGGAAGAAGCGCCGTCGACGATGTTTCCAGGATGCGGGCTCTCTCTTTTTTCGTGGATGACGTTTCAAACAACCAGCATTTCGCCCGAGCCGCCTTCGTGGGAAGGACGGCTTTTGCTCACAAAGGGGGCATGCATGTCAATGCGGTGCAAAAACTGGCGCGTAGCTACGAGCATATCCGCCCGGAGCAGGTCGGCAACGAGCAGCAGATTTTGGTGAGCGAATTATCGGGGCAATCCAATATCTTGATGAAGGCCGAGCAGCTCGGGATTCATCTCGAGAAAGGGAGTGATGAGGCCAAGGCCATTTTGAGTAAGGTCAAAGCTCTGGAACAGGGCGGCTATTCTTTCGAAGCGGCCGGCGGTTCCCTCGAATTGTTAATCCGCCGCACTCTCGGGGAATGTCCACGTCCATGGAATCTTCACGAATACCAATGTTCCTTTCGCCAGTATAAGGACGGTCATGCTCCCGTTTGCGAAGCTTCGGTGAAGCTCAATGTCGGAGCCGAGATGAATCACACCGTCTCGGCCGGGCATGGCGTCGTGAATGCTCTCGATGGCGCATTACGAAAAGCCCTCCAGCCCTTCTTTCCCGATTTAGAGAAAATCCAATTGATTGACTATAAGGTTCGAATCATCGACGGGGAAGAGGCCACTGCGGCCAAGACCCGCGTGCTCATTGTTCATACCGACGGAGAGTCCACTTGGGGGACGGTCGGGGTGTCAGATAGTATCATCGAGGCCAGTTGGATCGCCCTGACTGACGGGCTTGACCTCTTTCTTCAAAAAAGATCGCGCTCCTAGCGCGTTTTTCAGCTTGTCGTTCGGAGTGGGGGGAGCCAATCTAAATACCGGTTCATAAATATACACCTACGAACCATTCGTTCCGTAAGGAACACCAAAGGTTGCTTCGGCATCCCGGTCAGGCTCAATAGGGTCTGACTAAATTTACACCCCGTCTGGAAATACTGGAGAAATTCAGCGGATGGTGGGATTTCAAAAAAAGCGTTGGTCCCTGAGGGGACCGGCGCTTTTTAGTATTCTTGTCAGGTCTCCTCCTAAATTGAAAAAGTTCCCAATCGAAAGCTTGTTTTCCATTAGATTTTAGAGATTCTTTGCATTCCCGCACTTCCAAGGTGGGTTTCAAAGCAACACAATTACTAATGTCTGAATCGAAACAAATTAACGAGCGGAAGCTGCTAATGGCAGGATTTCTAGCTCTCGTCGCAGCCGGAATTGGCTTCGCTGTTCGTGGTGGTCTTCTCTCCACATGGTCAAAAACATATGGCTTTACGTTTACCGAATTAGGTCAAATTACGGGTGGGGGACTCCTTGGTTTCGGCCTTGTGATTCTTCTTACGGGAATGGTGATCGACAAAGTCGGTTACAAAAAACTGCTTTTGATCGCATTGGTTTGTCACGTGATCTCGGCAGTCATGTTGTTTTTTGCAACGCCCGTCTTTAACTCTTCAGGTAAGGATGCCACTTATCAGATCCTTTTCTGGTCTTCATTTATCTTCGCTGTTGGCAATGGCATCTGTGAAGGGGTGATCAACCCTCTTACTGCTGATCTTTATCCGAAACAAAAAACACATTACCTAAACATTCTTCACGCGGGCTGGCCCGGTGGACTTGTCTTGGGAGGTTTAATAGCTCTCTTGGTGGGAGGCGGAATTGCATGGGAAATCCTCTTGGCCCTCTATCTTGTCCCCGCAGCTGTCTACGGATACTACACCGTCACCGAAGAGTTTCCCAAAACTGCGGCCCAATCTGGCGCGATCTCTTACGCCGGGATGTTCAAAAAATGTTTGGTTCCTTTCTTTATCTTCTTGGTGATCGTTCATGCGATGGTGGGATATGTCGAACTCGGCACTGACAGCTGGATCTCCAAGATCACGGGAAGTATCCTTGAGAGTGAATCCAAAGGCTTGATGCTGTTCATCTATGCGTCAACCTTGATGTTTATTCTCCGCTTCTTTGCGGGGCCAATTGTTCACCGTATTTCGTCATTGGGACTTCTTTTTGTAAGCGCGATTCTTGGTGCACTTGGTCTCTACCTTATTGGAAGCTCCAGCGGAGCTTTCATGATGATCCTCGCTGTCACCATTTATGGAGTGGGTAAGACCTTCCTCTGGCCGACAATGCTGGGAGTTGTCGGAGAGCGTTTCCCTACTTCTGCAACACTAGCGATGTCAATCCTGGGGTGTGCCGGAATGGTTTCCGCCGGATTGTTTGGTGGTCCTGGAATTGGATATAAGCAGGATCGCTTTGCTTCGGAGGCGTTGCAGAAAGAAGCACCTGAAACTTTCAAGAGGGTGAAAGCCGATGATCCAAACGGGTTCTTGTTTTTCAAAGAAGTGACCGGACTTAACGGACAGAAGGTTGCCGCGGTAACCGACTATGATAAAGCGATCGGAAACGATAAAAAAATCGCCCAAGAGAACGGGACTTGGGAGTCCGAGCAATTTGCCAAACTGCGGGAAATGGATGCTTGGTGGGAGCAGAACAAAGAATTTGAGGAAATCGATGCCAAGCCTGTTGCTGAAGCTGGATTGGTGGGAAGCCGCTCCGCTATCAAGGTAACGGCGTTCGTGCCACTGGTGATGGCCGTGTGTTTCTTCCTTATGATTCTCGGCTTTAGATCAAAAGGGGGCTATTTGCCGATCTCTGGCGAAGAGGCTTCCGGAGGCGTCCAAGGGCCGGTACGCTAATTTCCTAGCAAAACGAATCTTTTAAAGCGGCGGTCTTCGGGCCGCCGCTTTTCTATTCCCGTTTAAAGGGGTTCGCGAAACTCTGCCGTAAATTATGTTTGAACTCTTTCAGGAAAACCCTAGAAAAACCCCTCGTTCCCGAGGCATTGGACAGCCGTGTAAGGGGAAGACTCCTACGCCCACTATCCATGAAAATCATCTCCATGATCAGCATCGCATGCTGCCTTGTTCTCTCCAGCTGCGGAGATCTTGGTTCTTCGGCCTTCAAAGCAAAGACTGGCGGAATTCACACCCGAAGCATTTCCAGGTCCTATTTTACCTCCAAGTCCACTCCGGTCAGAACCACCCAAAGCTCAAACGGTTTCCATCCTGCTGAGGTTTCCCTTTCGGTCGCCAAGAAGTCCAAGTCCTTCAAGCCCGACAAGCATGGCATGGCCACTTACCCTGACACCGTGCGCAGCCGCGCGGTCCGGACCACTTCTTATTCTCACGAGGAAAATGAGGTTGGAGCCCCTTGGCGTAAGAATGCTATTGGAACCTATCTCAAATACGGTCATGTTCGCAGTGCTGCCGCCGATTGGTCGCGCTACCCGGTCGGAACCAAGTTTAAGATCAAAGGCCTGCCTCACACCTACATCGTGGACGACTACGGTTCCTCTTTGGTGGGCACAAACACGATTGACATTTATCATCCCAATCTCAGCAGCATGCATCGCTGGGGAACCCGTCCTGCCGAGATTGCCGTGATCCAATGGGGTGACTGGGAACGCACCATCAATATCCTCGCCGGGCGTACCCAGTATCCTCACACCCGTGAGATGTACTACGCGGCCATCGCGAAGGTCCGTTCAGGCGGGGTCGCTCGAAACTAGGATCCTGAATCTCAATTTTTCGAAACCGGCGTCTTCCCTGCGAAGGCGTCGGTTTTTGATTGGCCTCCTTCCGGTCATCGGGCAGGGATGGGCATGCTCAAGCAGGAACGCGCCGATTACGTCCATCGCCGATTAGAGGAACTCTATCCCGAGGTGCTGGTGCCTCTCGATCATACCAATTCCTTCACGCTCCTCGTAGCGGTCCTCCTTTCGGCCCAGTGCACCGATGTCCGCGTCAACTTGGTCACGCCCGCCCTTTTCGAACTCGCGGACTCAGCGGCTAAGATGAGCTCGGTATCGGTGGCGCAAATCGATGCCATCGTGAGGCCGTGCGGACTGGCTCCTCGCAAGGCCACCGCGATCCGCGGACTCTCCGAAATTCTTCTCGAGAAACATCGCGGCGAGGTCCCGGCGGATTTTGAGGCCTTGGAGGAACTTCCCGGGGTGGGGCACAAGACGGCCTCGGTCGTGATGGCTCAGGCTTTTGGCGTCCCGGCATTTCCAGTCGATACCCACATCCACCGCCTGGCCCAGCGGTGGAAATTAAGCGATGGTAAAAATGTGCAACGCACTGAAGAAGACTTAAAGAATCTCTTCCCGCGCGCATCATGGAATAAGCTCCACTTGCAAATCATCTTTTATGGGCGGGAATACTGCAGTGCTCGGGGGTGCAATGGCATGGGCTGTGAAATCTGCAAAACCCTGTTCCCACGGCGAAAAACACCCGTCCAAACCAAGAAGTGACTTATAAACCTAAGCTTTTTCGGGGTAGGTGAGTTTTTCCATCAAGGGGCCATTTGGGTGGATATTTCACGGAATTGTGGAAAGTTTCCTTTACTCGTGGGACGCACTTTCGAGAATGCGCCCTTGTTTCACACCATACCGACCTCAACTAAAGAATCATGACCAAGACCTCAAAGTTCCGTATCGCTAAAGGCTGGCTCGTTGGCTCCGCCTTCACCGTCCTCTCCGCCGCTCCCGCTCTTGCTCAAGGGGCGAAGCAAGCAAAAGACAAGAGTGCCCTCGACAGCTACCTGTTGGATGGTGGCCCCCTGACCATCTTCATCGTGGCGGTTGGTCTCCTCTCATTAATCAGTTTGACGGTCTTCAACTTCATGAACCTCACGAGAGCCAAGTTCGCCCCGGACGATCTCAAGGCAGCTCTTCTCGATCACATGACGAATTGTCGGGTGCGCTCCGCGATCGAACTCTCCGCCTCCCATCCCTCCTACCTTGGGCGCATGATGGCCTACTCGCTTCCTAACATCGACGCCACCCGCCCCGAGGACCTCGGTCGTGACCACGTCGAGGATGCCATTGCCGACTTCTCGATCAATGAGACCCGCAAGCAGATGACCTTCATCACCCTTCTCTCACTCGTTGCTCAGGCCGCTCCCATGCTTGGACTGTTCGGAACCGTCTTTGGTATGATCGCGGCGTTCGCCATGCTTGGAGAGAATGCCGGGGCAGATCCAAGTGATCTCGCTTCATCGATTTCGATTGCTCTTCTGACCACGATGTGGGGCCTGATCGTGGCCATCCTGGCTCTCTTTGCTTACTTCTTTTTCAAGAATCGCTTTAACTCGCTGGTCGCTGATTGCCACGGCACCGCTGAGCAATTGATCAACGCATCCATTCAGACCGTGAATGCCGATGCACATCTTGCTAAGATTCCCGAGGGGATCGCCGTTTAAGCCACCCGAGGGGAGGGAATCCCTTCTTCCCCTCTCGTTGAACCCACTCAACCACCTCATAATTTCATGGCCTCAGACAGACTCCGATCAGTCAACAAGGATGATGGCGAAGCCGTCGAGATGGACATGTCGCCTATGATCGACATGGTCTTCCTCCTCCTCCTCTTCTTCCTTGTTGTCTCCAACCCCAAGACGATCAAAATCGATCCAAATCTTACCCCTTCCGTCGCTGAAAATGCCCAGGCAGCCAAGACCAAGAACGGTAAGATCGTCGTGAACGTTCGCAAGAACGGTGACTTTATCCAAGAAGACACCGAAACCCAGTTAAACGGGATGGATGACCTTCAGGATTATATCAAGAAGGAGAAAGAGCGTGTGGAGGGAAAAGGTTACGAGCCCGTCCTCCATATCCGTGCCGACCAAGGCGTCGAATTCAAATACGTCCAACGTGTCATCAAGTCTGGTGCCGCCGTCGGCGTCAAGCAAGTCGCCTACGCCTCCTTCAATAAGGAATAATCCAAACCGAAACGTAAAACGTAAAACGTAAAATCATCCCATGGCCCGACATAGAAAAATTCAGCCGCCTGATGAAGACGAACCAGGATTGGACATCTCTTCTTTGATTGATGTTTGTTTCCTTCTCCTTATCTACTTCTTGGTCACAACCCAGATCGTGAAGAAAGAGCAGGAACTCAGCACCGCTCTTCCCGCCGTTGCGCCCTCCGAAACCCCGCCAGACCTTGCTCCCATGCTCATCCTCTTGGAAGCAAATGGCAGTGTCTCGATTAAGAACGAAAGTGGCGTGGTTGAGTTGATCGAATCGAATGCGGACGTCCGCAAGTTGTCCAACCTCTCTCAGCGCCTCGAGCTGCATAAAAGCGCTGCCGACGTCGCCAGTCAGAAGGCGCTTGTTCAGATTCGCGTGGATGGTGATGCCGTCCAACAACGGGTCACCGACGTTCTCAATGCGCTTGCCGGCGCCAAGATTACCGAGATCACTTTCACGGATCTCCTCGACCCGGAAGCGAACTAGTCATTCATGGTGGAAATTTCCCGGTTCTCTGGAATACTCCTAAGAGTAGCAACCGTTTCACCGTTCCACCTCTTGCCGGAAAGGCTGATGAGCCCTCCAAGCTCTCAGCCTTTCTCTTTCTAAAAAATCCACCACACCACCATACGAATTATGAACTCAATCCAATCGATTCGCCGAAAATTCGGCATCGTCCTTCTCGCCCTCTGCGGCTTCTGCGCCACGGGTAAGGGGGCCGCCATCCAAGACATGAATGCAGATGCCCTCGAGGCGATGCAATCCGGTAAGTGGGATGAAGCCTACCGAGTGCTCGTCAAGGCGACCGACGCCTTCGATTCACGCGCGCTCCAACTCTACGGACCTCGTTTCGGATGGTTTTGGTATCACCGCGGATATTGCGAGATCAAGCTCAACATGTTCGACGACGCCATGAAGTCGTTCGAGAAGTGCTACGCCAAGTATAAGAACGTCAGGCCCAAGAAGGGGCAGGCTCCAAGCAAGAACATGTATAATAAGAAAGCGCTCCTGATGTGGGGACACGCTGCCAAGGGTGCCGAGGAGTGGATGACTTCCATCCGCATGTATAAGAAGTTTCTCGAAGAGCGCGACCCAACCCGGGATAACTACGAGAAGGGCGTCTACTTCATTAACATGGCAATTAATCACTATAAGTTGAAAAAGATCTCCGAGGGGAACAACTACCTCGAGACCGCCATCAAGGGGAAAGTGACGTTCCCAACTCCCAACAAGGGCATCATGGCCGCCTTCAACACGATGGTGGCAGCGGTGATCGAGAAGAAAGACGAGGCCTCTCTCCTCGACTTCCTCGCTAAGAACCGGGCCCACATCAAGCTTGAGCCTTTCGAAGCGCACGAGTTTTCTCCTCTCTTTATGAAGCTGGCGCAAGATGCCCGCTCGGCCGAGATGATCCGTTCGACTTTCGAACTCTACTCGCTCGTTCCCAGCACGGTGGCCGCGATCGATGATATCAAGTCACGTCTCTCGACCCTTGCGACATATGACCGCACCATTCGGGATGGATCGATGATCGTGAAAAAAGGTGACCTCGTTGAAGACCTTACCGAGTTGGAGAAAGCGGATACTTCCGGCAAAGTGAATGAGGTCTACGCCTACTTGAATAGCGCTGTACTGCACGAAGAAGACGGAAACATCCGTGGTGCCTTCGCGGTTTACGAACAGATGGAGCTCTACTTCCCCAACGCCAAGGTGATGCGCGATGGCAAGGTCTCCGCAGGTCGGGAAAACAACCTTTACAATCTGGTGCGCACTTCGGCCTTGATTGGAGAAGTTCTCACCACCGAGTATTACGGTTCGATTTTCCTCAAGGACTTTCCTGAGAGTAAATACGTCAAGGAAGTGCGGCGCATGATGTTGACCAGCCTTTTCTTTAATGGTGAATATGCAAAATGCATCGAAGTCGCCAAGATCATGCTGCCCAAGTTGACCAACCCGTCGAAGCAACATGACGTTTGCCTTTTTGTTCTCGGTGGCAGCAAGCACTACCTCGGACAGTTCGTGGACGCCCAGCCGTTGTTGAACGAATACATCAAAACCTACGATAATAAAGACGCCGATAAACTCCGTGTTCAAGCGGCTTCCTACTTTAAGGCCGCCAATTATTCACGGCTTCAGGAATGGACCGAGTCCGCCAAGCTTCTCGATGCCTTCTTCGAAAGGTATCCCGATCCCAAGACCAACGTCTACTTCCCGTTCGCGCTCTTTGACCGGGCCAACTGCTACTATGCTGAGAGCGAATATGATCCTGCTCTGGCAAAGGTGACCCAAATCGAGACTGATTTCCCCGGTGTTTCCGTGATGGAGCAGAATCTCGCTTTGAAAGGCAACATTCTCGAGGGCCTTAAAAAGCCCGAGGAAGCCGAGCAGTATTACCTCAAAGCGCTGGCCCTAGCCGAGCAGAAGAAGAACGACATGGTGTCCGGCGAGTGCCTCTTCTATCTCACTTCCCTGATCGGTAAGGAGAAGATTGGCAAGGAGGAGAATCCTCGTGTCGCTGAAGCTGTTCCTTACTACAACCAGTTTTGGGAGAAGTATGGTGATGACTCACCCTTCAAAGCCAAGGTGGCCGTGGCCGGGATTCCCGGAATGCGTAAGATCGGTAAGATTAAGGAAGCTTTGGAGCGTCTCCAGACTGTCATCTCAGGCATCGCCAAAGTTCCCGGCACTCCGGGACTCGAGGAATCGATCGGTTCCTACACCGAAGAATATCTCGAGGAGAACACTCCCGAAGAACTCAAGCTTCACTACTATTCATTCCCGGGAATTGATTCTCGCGATATGGCGACCCGCGCTCTTCTCCGCATTGCCATCATCGGAGTTTTTGAGGAAGTCCTCGAATCCACCGATCCGGAAAAAGAAGCCGGAAAGGCACGTGATGCCGAGGCCATGATCGGAGTTCTTTTCAAAGAGCTGAAGAACGACTTCTCGCCCAAGGATCTCTCGAACTTCATCCTCGTGAGAGTGGGGGATTTCATCCGCACCAGAACCTCCCAGCCTCAAGAGGCTCGTGTTTATTACGAAGAGGCCCTTGGACGCCCTAAAGACCAATCGCACAAGTTCGCGGCCATCTTCGGCCTCGCTGATGTCTACGCCAAGGGCACCAGTGCGCAGAAGTCCGAAGCAATCAAGCTTCTCAAGAGGGTCATTGATGATTCCGATGATCTCGGCGAGCAGGAGGAAGCGCTTTATCTCACCGCTTCCATCCATGCCGATAATGGCGCCTACGACGCGGCCATCGCTTCTGCCATGGAATACCTCGGAAGTGAGAAAAATTTCCGCAGCTACGCTGTGCCTTGCCGGATGCTCCTCGCCGCGTCTCATGACAAGGCCGGACGCGTTGATGATGCCCTTTCCGCCTACCAGCAGGTTTGGATCTCGAGCATGGGAACAATCAAATATTCCGCACCTGCCATGAAGCGTTGGATGGAAATCCTCTGGGGTCGGGGCGGAAGTAATAATGGCAAGAGTGATCGTCAGATCTCCTACGAAGGAGGCTACAAATATCTCAAGATGACCGTGCTGGCGGTGGAGAAAGCACCTGCCAACGAGAAGGCGATGTGGGACAAGGTGACCGAACTGGTTACGACCTACGAAGCAAATGCCGATACCACCAAGGTGGTTGAGAAAGAAGACGAGTAAGAGACGAAAACAGAATTCAAAACAGAATACAGACATGAAAACGATTCTTACGACCGCCCTTTTCCTCGCCGCGAGCTTCGGTTCTCTCCTCGGAGTGGAGCCCCGGATTCTCATCATCACGGACTCGGATACGTTCTCCGGATATATGTTGGACTCCAACAAATCCAAGTTCCTCTGGAGAGAGACCCCACAGACTCTTGTCAGGAGAGAGCAAAGCCTCGCAACCTGCACGGTTTACTTCCTGCAAGCTCCTGAGTTCACCGAAGCTCTCGAACTCTACAAGAGTCGGAACTACAAGGACGCTGCAACCAAGTTCGCGGCTTGTGCCGAGGAATACGGCAAGTTTACCGAAGTGAAGGGAAACCCGTCCACGATGGCATCCTTCTACGAGATGGAATGCTACCGGCGCCTAGAGGATCTCGAGACTCTCTCCGCACTTGTTGGGAAATTTGACCCTGAGAGCCTTCTCTATAGCTACCATAAGGTTCAATACGAAATCTACGGAGTGTTTTGGGACGCAGTGCGGACCAAGAGCTGGAATCGTCTCGATGCGATTTGCCGTGATGAAAAGTGGCGTAACCGTAAGCTTCCCGGAAGCCTGCGTGCCCAACTCGCTTACTGTCATGGTCTTGCTCTGGAAGGAGCGGGCCAGCCCATCAAGGCGCTCAATGCTTACAATAACGCCTTCGTCGCTGATTTCTCGGCCTCCGAGGAGTTGACCCGTAAGTCGGCCTTGAATTGCCTCCGCATCCTCCTCGACCATGCGAATGTCAAAATCACTATGGAGCTCTATTCGACGAAAGACTACAGCGATGACTCCAACGGGGCCATTCTGATCAAGGAAGCGACCGCCTTGCTAAAGCTCTGGGACAAGGTCCTCGGCGCCGGTGAGAAGATCCCTGCGAAATACAAGGTCTTCCTCAAGTATCCTCCCAAGAGAGGCTAGTTCCTGACACCGTTCATTATTAACGACGGCGGCCTCTTCATCGAGGTCGCCGTTTTTAGTGTTCCATTGGCGCCAAGGGGTGACGGCCATGATGGCAGGACGCTCACCAGAGCGCCCGGTGCCCCGCGGGGAACGCTCGAGGGAGGTCAGCGTGACTGCAGTCTGGGCCTTCCGACCTCGGAGCCTTCAGCACCCAGACTTCTGTGGAAAACCCAGACCAACACGCTCGGTTTTCCACACAAATGAAGGTCGGGAGATCGCTGTCCCTGGTTGATAAAGGTCCTGCACCCCGCTTACGCTTCAGTCCTAAGTTTGAGAGATCAGTCGAGGACCTCAGGAGATCATGCTCTGAGGGACGGCGCAGGAATAAATCAAGGCGTTCGCCTCACTTCATGATCTCGATCGTGTCGGATTTCGTGGAAGAAAAGTAAGAATCGGCGGCAGCAGCGAACAGGAGGCAATCGTAGTCGAAAGTTGCCCTTTTAATTCTTGCCACTTCGTCGCAGAGAGAGGAGGTGGTAAACGAAATCATTGTTCAGCCGTGCCTTCCTTCTTGGTTCGTCTTGATTTAAGGTGTTGCTTCACCAGAGAAGAGCGCACTGCCAAAAGTGCAACTTTCGGATACCGATCTCTCGCGGAGCTGCTCGAGGAGGGAGTGTAAAATCTTATCTGTAGAAGCTCTCCGTTGAGCCCAGGTCCGTCGCAAGGCTGCCCTGGCGACGGCGCGCCGCCGACCAGCCAAGTATCAGGCGGGGAAGCTGAAATTCACGAAGCCTCCTCGTTTATCGGTTGCGATGAGGCGACACGATTTAGTCGAGGACTGGCGCAAGCTTGGCCTCGGGATAGATGAACTCCTTACCTTCGTAGTTCCGCAAGATCGTGCGTTCGTCGTTGGAATCGACAATATATTGCGGGTTAATGGGGATCTTGCCCCCGCCTCCCGGGCCATCGACGACATACTGTGGGATGGCGTAGCCGGAGGTGTGTCCGCGGAGCCCTTCGATAATCTCGATCCCTTTCGAGATCCCGGTGCGGAGGTGGGCCGTTCCTTGGATGAGGTCTCCTTGATAGAGATAATAGGGGCGGACCCGGCACATCAGAAGTTTTTGGACGAGCTCTTTTTGTATTTCAACCGAATCATTGACCTTATCGAGGAGGACCGACTGATTTCCCATGACAATCCCCGCGTCAGCGAGGCGGCCGAGGGCATCGCGAACCTCGGAGGTGAGCTCGCTCGGGTGGTTGGTGTGAATCGAGATGAAAAGAGGGTGGAATTTCTTTAACATCGTGCAGAGCTCGGGGGTGATACGCTGGGGGAGGAAAATGGGGATCCGTGATCCAATCCGCACGAACTGGATGTGTGGGATGGCGTGGAGCTTCGACAAGAGTTTTTCGAGTTTGCCGTCGGAGAAGAGAAGGGGATCGCCACCCGAAAGGAGGACGTCGCGCACCTGGGGCGAGCGTTTGAGGTATTCGATGGCCATGTCCCACTGGGTTTCCAACTTTTGGTCTGAAACGCCGGAGACGACCCGTGAGCGGGTACAGTAACGGCAATAAGAGGCACAGCGGTCAGTGACGAGGAAGAGGACTCTGTCGGGATACCGGTGGACAAGCCCTGGAACGGGCATGTGAGAATCCTCACCGCAGGGATCCGACATTTCCGAGGGATCGGTGAAGGTTTCCTCGATCCGGGGAATGACCTGCCGGCGCATTGGGCAGTCGGGGTCAGTGGGGTGGATGAGATTGAAGTAATGGGGTGTCACCGAAGTGGCGAGCTTTGTGCCGGTGAGCAGAATCCCGGCTCGCTCTTCTTCGCAGAGAGTGAGGTGCTTCTCAATCCCAGTGAGAGAGGAGACCCGGTTTTTTAGTTGCCACTTGGCAGAGTTCCAGTCTTCGGAAGAGACGTTGGCGTCGGCCCAGTAACCGGGCGCGGGGGAGGTAAAGGAAATGTCGCTCAAAACTGAGGGGAGTCTAGGTTGATATTTTGAGAAGTCAAAAGAGAGAGTTTCAGTTCGAGGCGCTGAGCGAGCCTTCGGGGCCTTCAAAGCCCCGCGATGTTGAACTTCTCGTGGCGACAGTAAGTCGCAAGCGTGCCCTCATCAAGCCCGGCGATCATTCTGAGATGAGGTCCAATCACCGGGGCCCGGCTGAGCTACGGAAGAAGCGCATCTTCGGGTCAGGTAAAAATCCCGGAGAGCTCGTCATCAGTATTTTGCCATCCGGGCTGAAGGTGAGATTGGTCATGGCGGTCCCAAGTTCCCTGATCGTAAGCAATTCGCTCCGGGTCGCGATGTTCCAAAGGCGGACAATCCCACCCCCACCCGAGCTCGCCAGGGTCCTTCCGTCTGGTGAAAAGGCGAGGCTCCAAATCCCTTGTTTGTGGCCGTTGAGAGTTCCGATCTCTTTGCCGGTCACGGTGTCCCAAAGAGAGATGGTATTTTCATAATCCTGGAATCCGTGGGTCACCGCGAGTAAACTTCCGTCTTTCGATAAAGCGATGCGAGTCCCGGAAGAGGTTGCTTCAAGTTTGAAGCGCTTACGCTCGTTTTGCGTGAAGGCATCCCGGACGACGACGGATCCCTCGTCGAGGGAGCAGACCAGAGTGGAACCGTCGCCCGAAAATTGGGCGAGGGAGGCCTTGCTCTGCAGAATTAGCTGGGCGGTTTCTTGCAAATCCCACCAAGACATCCCCTCGCGGCGACTCGTCACCACCAGGGTCTTCCCATCTGGCGAGAGGGACAGCGAGTCAATCCGGCGAAATCCCACCTTTAAGAGTGTTTCGGTTTGAGATTTGAGATTTCGAATGACAACGGTGCCATCGCCTTGTTCTTCCGCGAGCCGGTCCAAGTCTCGATTGGCCGAGACCGCGCGCCGGCCCTTCGCTTGAAATCCCGGCGTTCCGGATTTCGAAAGCGCTGGTGTGTGAACTATCGCTCCTGAGTCGATATCGAATGTCGTGAATGTGCTCTCCTGGTCGAGGGCTGCCATGATTTTACTGTCCTGAGAGAATCCCAACGGGGTCCAATGGCCCGCGATCGAATCATGACGAGTGCTCTTGACGGTCGGCCAAATTTTCACCTCACCATCCTTACTGCCACTCGCTACGAGATCCCCGGCGGGGGACAGGGCCACGCTCCAGACTTCGCCACGATGCCCCAGGAAAGTCCGCAGGAGAGTGCCTTTTGCAAAATCCCAAAGTCGCACCGAGTGGTCCCAGCTGCTGGAGGCGAGAAGTGACCCGTCACGGTTGAATGACATCGCGGAAATAACCCCGGTATGAAAGCCGCCCTCGGCGCCATCCGGAAGCATCGCAATTTCCTTCCCGTTATTTGTCTCCCAGAGACCAAACGCGAAGCCAGAATCGGTTGGGCTTTCGTTACGGGCAAGAAGGATGAGGTCCCCATCACCCGAAAAATGGATGCCATTTGCTCCGAATCGAAGACGGGGCGATTCTTCGAGGACGATCGGCGAGGGCTCTCCTTCCAACGGCCACAGCGTGACCCCGTCTCTCCCGGCGGTGGCCAGAATAGTACCCTGCGGCGAGAACGTCAGGGATCCGGAACTCCCCGGGAAAAATTGCTCGCTCTGCCAGTTTGAAGTATTCCATATCGTGATCCCTTCGCGGTCATTCGTCGCGAGGAAGCGACCATCGGGTGACGTTGCCGCATCATGAGATCCGCCTCCGAGCTCCCAAATCGTCTCGCCGGAGAGGACCTCAATCACCACCACGCCATCTCGCCCGCTGAGGAGGAGCCGATCTCCTCCGTGTGAGAATTCGAGCGATCTGGTAGCGTGCGAAAAAGTTGAGGTGATCTTTTTTTGATCAAGTGACCAGAGATGGACGCGATTCATCGTTGCGATTGCGAGGAGGTTCGCGTCTGGTGAGAAGGCCAGCGCATCAATGGGGCCGTCAAAGCGCGGGAGCTCGAAATGCTCATCACCTAGGCATCTTTTCATCAGAAACCACCACTCGAATCCTCGTAAATCAATTGCGCCCGCTGTCACGGTGGCCCAAGGCTCCAGAAGGAGAAGGGCCTTGGAAATGTGACCATCCTGGAGCGCTTGATGTGCCAGATTGATATTGGCGACATATTGGTGGAGTCGGGCTTGTTCCGCACTTTCAAGAGCCAGTTCGCGGTCTCGTTCCGCTTCGATGCGGAGACTGGATTCCATTTCCTCGGCTTTGGTGGCGCGAACTCCGAAGACAAAGCTCAACACCGCGGCGGCAATGATTGTTGCCAGGAGGAGGCTCGCTGAGGCAACCGCCACGCGATTCCGATCGACGAACTTACGGCACCGGTATCTCCAGCTTGGCGGGCGGGCGGTGATCGGGGCCCCTTTGAGATAGAGTTCGAGGTCGCGACCCAATTCGCTGGCACTGCCAAACCTACGGGCCCGATCTTTCTCGAGGCACTTCATCACGATCCAATCGAGGTCACCTTGCAGCTCGGAGATTAATCGTCCGGTCGCCACTTTGCGTTGCCCCCCGACCCGTTCGCGTTTTTCGGCGCTCTGATTTCGGAGGAAAGCTGAAGGTCGGGGCGGATCGATTTCGCCTAAAATCTTCAAAACCTCGGGAGGATCCGGCATCCCAGAGGTCGTGGCTTGCAGCGGAGTGGTTCCGGTCAGGAGTTCGTAGAGGATGACCCCGAGCGAATAAACATCAGCGCGGGTATCAATGTCGCGGTTTCCCTGATTCGCTTGCTCGGGACTCATGTAGGCTGGAGTCCCAATAATGGCATCGTTGATCGTGAATCCGCCGAGATCGTCATCGAGCGGATCGATCGCTTTCGCCACTCCGAAGTCGATCACTTTGGGAACCGCCCGGCCTTCCTGTTCGCGGACGAGAATGTTGGAGGGTTTGAGATCCCGGTGAATGACTCCCTTTTGGTGAGCGTGTTCGATGGCCCGACAAATCCTGACGAAGAGGTAAAGGCGCTCCTTGATGGGAAGCTCACGCTGATCGCAGTATTGGGTCACGGGAGCGCCTGCGACATATTCCATCACGAAGTAAGGACGGCCTTCCTTAGTCGCGCCCGCATCGATCACGCGGGCAATGTGAGGGTGCTCCATCCGCGCGAGAGTCTGGCGTTCGGCCTCGAAGCGGGCGATCACTCTCGTGGTATCCATCCCCAGCTTGAGGATCTTTAAGGCCACGTGTCGTTGAACCGGGAGGCTTTGCTCGGCGAGATAAACGGACCCGCCACCACCCTCGCCAATTTGCTTCATGAGAGTGAAGGGCCCCAGCTCTTTTCCGATGAGATTCTCCGGGGCACCCGGCAAGAGCCGAAGGCCCCCCATGGCAGGCTGTTCTAAAAAATCACCGAGCCCGCAATGCTCATCGAGGAGGGTCTCCACGGCATCCCGAATGGTCGGATCCATTCCGCATTCGCGTTCGAGGAGCTTCGCGCGCTCCTCCGGGTCCTTGCATTCAAAGGCTGCCGCAAAAATTTCGCGCTTGCTTTTTTTGGCAGTCATTGAGGGGGCTTTGTTTAAACTCGTTTCGATTCAGGTGAAATTCGCAAGGGGAGTTCCCGCGAGTGAGCCTGCTTGTTAGGGCATGCGTAAAAAAGAGGAAGTTTCCGCTAAAATAATGCCATTTGCGAGGGACGGTGGCGAAACCTTTCAATCTGCAATTTGTTTGAGAGGATACCCATCTGATGGACGATGTGACTCAGATACTCTCGAAGCTGGAACGCGGCGAGTCTTCCAGCGAAGACTTACTCACGGCCGTTTATGAGGAATTACGCAATCTAGCACGGGCGAAGATGTCACGGGAGCGACCGGGGCACACTCTTCAGGCGACCGCGCTCGTCCACGAAGCCTGGATGAGTTTGGGGGGGGATTCGCAGAGTCATTGGGAAAATCGGCGTCATTTTTTCGGGGCCGCCGCCGAGGCCATGCGGCGAATCCTCGTCGACCATGCCCGCAAACAAGGGGCGCGAAAACGCGGAGGCGGTGCCGCTGCGGTTGAGTTGGTCGAATCAATGATCGAGGCCAATGCTCCGCCGGACGAAATTCTTGCGCTGCACGAAGTGCTGAGGGAACTGGAACTCGAAGACCCGCAGGCCGCAGAGTTGGTCAAGCTGCGATACTTCATTGGTCTGACGATGCAAGAGGCTGCCGATGCCCTGGGCTTGAAAAAGCGCACGGCCGAAGGCCTCTGGGAATACGGTCGGGCTTGGCTGCGTCGTCGCTTGCGCGAGTTGTCCTAAAAAGGGGCGGTTCAAGAAAAAGCAAATTTTCTTTGCGGAATTTTTCCTCAATTGCGCATGAGAGAATGTTGGAGGTTTCTGTGCAGTTTCATTTGCATCGAAATTGTCTCCCGCTTTCACTCAAGTTATTATGAAAAAATCTCTTATTTTTAACCTCGTCTGGCTTGGAGTCGCCAGTGCTGCTTTCGTTATCGGTCGCACGAGCCTGGATTCCGCCGCGCAATCGTCCGATCAAGCCAGGGCGGAAGGAAAGAACTCTCTTTCATCCAGAGGCGGTAGTTCCCGTTCTTCCGGAGGATCTTCCGATTCCGGATCTTCTCAAACGACGCGGGGTGGCGGTTCCGAATCCGGTGTCACGATTGCCCAATACCAAAGTGAAAGCGATTCGTTGGTGGCCAATAAAATGTTCGCAGATCTTCTTCTGGAATTACAGCCGGAGAATGCCCGCGCCGTGTTTGAGGCCCTTCTTGAGAAAGGGAAAAACGGTGGCGATACCGGACAGCAAATGGGTTTGTTTCTTGAAGCTTGGGGTAAGATCGATGGCGCGGCGGCCCTCATCGCGGTGGGCGAAATGGATGGCGACGGAAGGCGCCGTGGCTTCGCCTCGATCGCAGCAATGAAGGGCTGGGCAAGCACGGATCCCGAAGCTGCTAAGGCTCATCTCGAAAGTCTCGAGAAAGGATTTGAGAAATCAATGTTGGTGCAGGGAATGGTGAGTGGTTTGGCCTCCTCTGATCCAGCGGCCGCGACAGCCTACGTCCTCGGAATCGAGGTCGAGCGGCAGGCTGCAGGCGATGAAGGCGGTCGCGATGAGCGGTGGCGGGGCTTCGCGGTGGATCGTCAAATGGAGGCCATTGCGAATGCACAAATGCAACGCGGTATGAAAGAGGCGACGGCGTGGGCGGAAAGTCTCCCTGATGGCTCTATTAAATCGGCCGCCTTTGACCGCGTTGCCGAGAGCTTTGCGCGGAATAGTCCGGAGGAAGCTGCGGAGTGGGTGAAGGCGCATGCCGATAAAGAGTATGCCGAGCGTGCCGTGCGCGAAATTGCGGAAGAATTGGGCCGCAAAGATCCGGCATCCGCCGTGACTTGGGCTGAAGAATTGCCCGAAGCGAGTCAGGCCGCTGCGATGCGCACGACCATGGAGCAGTGGACCCGGGAAGACCCGACCGCGGCCGGCGAATACCTAACTTCAATGACGGAATCAACGGCACGTGATGCCGCTGTGAGTTCATTCGCGCAAACTTTTGACCGTGAAAACCCTGCACTAGCGGCCGAGTGGGCCGGATCCATCAATGATGAGAAAACGCGCACCGACACCATGGAATCTGTCGCTCGCTCGTGGTTGCGGAGTAATGCGGAAGAAGCCAAGCAATGGCTCCCACAAAGCGGGCTTTCCACGGAGGCCCAACAAAAAGTCATCGCAGATGCCTCACGCGGTGACCGCTGGGGAGGGCGTTGATAGAAAAATCTGAGGAGGTGCCAATCAGGATAAGGGTGCGTGTGTGTATTGGACCTTGGTTGGTGCCCCTTCTTTTTACAGTCCGAATTCTTTGAGCTTAGGCTCGATGGCTTCGGCCCAGATTTCGTAGCCCTTCTGCCTCGGATGGAGGGCGTCGGGCATGATCTCTTTAGTGAGGATACCGTCGGCAGTGAGGAATTTATCGGAAATGTCGAGGTAGTGAATGCGCTCGCCGGTGTGGAACTTTGAGATCATTTCGTTGATGGCGTCGTTATTTTGACGCTTGGGATCGTCCGGATTGAGGCCACGAGGGAAGACTCCAAGGAGGAGGATCTTGGCCTGCGGGCATCGGGCCCGAACGGTGGAGATGATGCGCTCAATGCCATCTTTGACTTCGGAAGGATCTTGATTGCTGTGGCCGGTGTTATTGGTGCCAATCATGATGACGGCGGCCTTCGCTTTCTTCTGGTTTCTAAGGTTGCCATGGTCGAGGCGCCAGATGACGTGTTCGGTGCGGTCGCCGGAGATTCCGAGGTTCAGAGCCTTGCGATTGCCATAGAACTTCTCCCAAGTGGCCTTGCCGGAACCTTCCCACCCCTGGGTGATGGAGTCACCAATGAAGAGGAGATCGTGCGAGGTTTTGGCGTTCTTATTCATCGATTGATGACGCTTCATCCACCATTCACCCTCGCGAGGCTCGGCGAGGAGGGCCGAGTGCGCGCGGTATTTTTTGCGGGAGTCGGTCAGTTCCTGCTTCATTTCGGTGAAGACTTTGGCGTAGGCGGGGTCCTCGTGAACCGACTTCATTTCCTGGGGATCCTTCTTCATGTCGAAGAGCTGGTATTCCTTGGTTTTGGGCACCCAGAAGATCTTGTGATCGGAGGTGCGGACGCCATCGTGAGCGGCGACGTTGTGAGTGGCTTCACCGGAGTAGCGGTAGTAGATGGAGTCACGCCAGTCGGCAGGCGCGGTGCCGGATGCTTTGAAGATGGGCACGAGTGACTTGCCTTGCATGCCCTCGGGGATCTCGGCGCCGGCGATGTCGAGGAAGGTGGGTCCGTAGTCGATGTTTTGGATGAGGGCGTCGGTCACGGAGCCGGGTTTGATTTTGCCAGGCCAGCGTACGACGAAGGGCATCATGAGGGATTCCTCAAACATCCAGCGTTTGTCATACCAACCGTGTTCGCCGAGGTAGAAGCCTTGATCGGAGGAGTAAATGACGATGGTGTTTTCGGCGAGGCCGGTGTCATCGAGGTGCTTGAGGATCTTGACGACGCCCTCGTCCATGGAGCGAATGACGCGAAGGTAGTCCTTAATGTAACGCTGGTATTTCCACTTTGTGATGGCTTCTTGGTCGAGCTTGCCGGCCTTCATGTCGGTGATGAACTTCTGGTTCACGGCGTCGTAGGCCTTGATGGCGATCTTTTTATTTTCGTCGGAGAGTCGATTAAATTGCCCGTTGCCGGAACCTCCGGTGAAGTGGCTGGAAAAGAGATTGGGGCCTTGGAACTTCATGTCATTGCCCCAAGACATGTGACCTTGGATTCCCATGGCGTGTTCCTTTAGGACAGAGGAACGATTGGCGTAATCATCGAAGAGGGTGTCGGGTTCCGGCATTTCGATGTCATCGAAGAGATCGAGATGGCGGAAGGCGGGGGCCCAATTGCGGTGCGGGGCCTTGTATTGGACCATCGCCATGAAGGGTTTCTTGGACTTGGTCGCTTCGTCGAGCCAAGTGAGGCCTTTTTGGGTGACGAGATCATTGCAGTGGCCTTCGAAGCGCTTGCGCGTGTTGTCCATCTGGATGAAGTCGGGATTGTAGTAGGAGCCTTGGCCGGGGAGGACTTCCCAGTAGTCGAAGCCGACGGGATTGGAGTGGAGGTGCCACTTGCCGATCATAGCGGTGGTGTAGCCGGCCTTGCGGAGGAGGTCGGGGAAAGTGGTCTGGAGGCCGTCAAAATAAGACGAGTTGTTGTCGATGAACCCGTTCAGGTGGGAGTGTTTTCCCGTGAGGATGGAGGCCCGTGAAGGGCCACAGATGGCGTTGGTGCAGTAGGATCGATCGAAGCGCATCCCTTCCTTGGCGATGCGGTCGATCCCCGGGGTTGGGGCGATTTCATCAAAAAGGCCGCCGGGATAGCAAGAGATCGCGTTGGGGGCGTGATCGTCTGAGAAGATGAAGAGGATGTTCGGTCGCTCGGCTGCTGGGAGCGCCAAGGTCAAGCCGGTGGTGAGGGTGAGGAAGTGTTTCATGAAAAGCTAGGATCGTTAGATACGTCTTCGACGGTCGGAATCTTAAGATTAAGATTTCCGAATTCAAAGTGCGAGCCTAGTTTCCGGAGGGAGAATCAATGTTTTCGAGTGTTCACAGAGAAACGATGCGGGCGTCTTGGGCCGCCATTTTAGAGGAGATCAAGATTTCGGACGGGATGCCGGTCTCGGATTTGGCACGCGAGCTGAAGATGAGCTACATGGGGGTGAAACAGCATTGCGTGAAGTTGACTGAGCTGGGTTTTCTGGAGGAATGGCGGATTCCACGCGCTAAGAAGGAAGTTGGAAGGCCCGAGAAATTGTATCGGCTGACTCCGAAATGTGATTCTTTATTTCCCGAGGCTGGGGTCGGCTTGACCCTCGCGATCTTGGAGGGAATGAGAGAGATGTATGGGGAAGCAGCTCCCGAAAAACTTCTTTTTCATCACTTTCAAAAGCTCCGTAAACAGTGGCAGCCGAAAGTGAGGGCCGGGAAATCAATGGTCGAGAAAGCGACCCGCCTCGCCGACATGCGCGATAAGTTGGGCTGGTTCAGTAAGTGTCACTACGATTCCTCGGCGGGGTTTCGGATTGAGGAATTCCATAATCCGCTGGCGGCGATTTACGCCGAGTATCCCAATGCGGTGCGGATGGAAGTGCACATGATGGAGCAGCTTCTAGGAACCAAGGTGGTCCGGAATGAGGTCGCGACCGGGAAAGGGCGGAAGCGGGTTGTTTATGAGATCGCGACCTTGGGCGTGCGCCAAGAGGGGGCGGAGAGCGTGAGAGCCCCGATGCCGGCACCGGAGAAGAGCGAAGGCGGTCAGGGGAAGTTGTTTTAATTGAGGATAGTGCCAGGGCGGCGGGTTTCGCTCCGACGAGATGCGGTCGGGATGACGCCAAGTAGAGCAAAAAAAGACCCGCCGTGAGGCTCGCCATCATTTGCATGGTGGCCGAAGCACGGCGGGTGAGATATCAGAAAAGAGCGACTACTTGAGTGAGGCGTGAATCTGCTGGAGAGTCATGACCGCGTAGCAGGTGACGAGGACGGGGTCGTTCTCCATCCAACGGCTCGCCTTGGTGTTGATCCAGGAGCCGTCTTCGCGTTGGGCGTTGATAACGGTTGCCGCAAGATCTCCGCGCCAATCGATCTTGAGCCCGTCCTTGCCGTCGAGGGTGGGAATATTGGCCGCGACGAGGCTTTTGGCCATGGCGTGGTAGTAGTAGTAGAGACCCTGACCACCGAGGCCGGGGTTCTCTTCAAGGGTGTAGTTGGTCGAGACCCAATTGATGACTGATTTGACCCGTGGATCACTGGCGTCCAAGTCGGCGTAGACGAGGGAGAGAAGGCCGGAATAAGACATGGAGCCATAACCACGTAAGGCAATACGACCGGTTTCGCTGTCCACCGCTTCACCCGCTTTGGAGTTGCCAGGGTAGTAGACGAACGATCCATCATTGCCGACATTCTTACCTTTGTTGGTGGCTTGGAGATTCTGACAACGTGACACGAAAGCGAGAGCTGCTTTCCAATCGAGTTCCATCGCTTTTTTATCACCTGAATCGGTAGCAAGAGTGCGGGTTTGGTAAAGAGCCTCGATCGCCCGGTGGGTGTTGGAGAGATCGGAGTGGGCGTAAGTTCCGCCGTAGCCGATGCCGCCATCGAATATCGTATCATCCGCGCCTTTGACGCCCCAGTCGGTTTGCTGGTTGATCAGAAAATTACGGGCTTTGATGAGCTCCTCTTGGTATTTCTTTGGCCCGGCAACCCAGAGCGCCATAATGGAGGCGGAGGTGGAGTAGGTCGCCATGCCTTTGCCGTAGATTCCGCCATCGACCTTCTGCTGGGCGACGAGCCAATCGAGGCCCTTTTGAATCGGCGCGGGGATGGGCTTTTTGGGGTCATAGGCCGGGTCCAAGAGGAGACTGCGTATCGCAAAACCGGTGAAAGCCGGGAGCTTGGGGTCGCCCCAGGAGCCGTCCTTGTTTTGCTGACCGAGGAGGAACGTGTTCCCCTTTTGGATGACTTGCTGGCATTCGAGTTTCAGCGAGAGGTGGACGCCGTTTCGCTGTTCCTGCGCGGAGGCAGTGAGGGCAGTGGCGATAAAAAGAGTGGATGCGAGGAGCTTCTTCATTTCTTGGGATGATGTGGTTTTACGATGATTTTGACGACGGTGGCTTCTTTTGGGAGAATCTTTTCGTGCGGTATCCAAACGTCACCCAGTAAGCGGTCTTTTCCAGAAAAGTTTACGATCGCTTGTTCGTTGGTGTAGATCCCGAAGATAATTCCGCCCACTTCAGCCTTAAATCGGCCTTCGTGGATGTAGGAGCCAGTCGAGAGCCAGGGTCCACCTTCCATCACGCTGAGGGTGGCTTCCTTGGTCTCGACCTCTTGATTGGGCTTGGGAGTGGCGGCTTCCTTGGGCCACGTGATGTGCTGGATGAGCTCGTTGACGGGGAGGCGCTTCGTTTGGTCGCCTTCACCCCATTCCACGATGATATCGACGAGAGAAGCGGCGTGAACTTCGGGGGTCACTGCGGGAAACTTACCGGTAGGTTTCCATTCTTTTTCATCGATGATTTCGAAGAGTTCCTTGGATTCGTTGATCCCGAGGAGCTTCATGCCGATATTGATATTGAGGGGGGAAACATCGGTCAGGAAGAGGGTCTCGTGGACCTTGTCACTTTTGGTGGTGGCGAGGAGGTATTCAATGAGGCCTTTGGTCATGTTGACCCCGGCATAAAAGCTAAGCTCGCGCTTTTTCTGATCGAGATGGATCTTGCCAATGGTGACCTCGGTGTCGCTGATGCGGACGATTTGGGGCTGGGCATTCCCGGCAACCTCTTGAGCGAAGCCGGTCATGGCAAAGGTTAAAACGAGGGGGATGAGGAAAAAGCGCATGAGGTGGTCTGAGGAGGAACGATTCTGGAATCGCTTATCTTAGAAATTAGTCTTGTTCGGTGGTATCGGCCCCATCCTCACGTTCGATTGGATCTGGCTCTTCCTTGTCTTTGTGAAGCGAGCGGGCAAACTCACGCCACATCAGGCGGGTGATCCGGAAGGAGAGAAGGTTGCGGCTTGATTCTTCCAAGTCGATCGGGGGAGGGTAGCCGAGGCGGGTGAGGTGACTGCGGATGGCCTTAAAAACTGCGAGTGAGATCTCGGGGAAGAATTCGGCTTCATCGTTGGAGAGGCGGAGGGTGAAGACGGACGAACTCGCGGGGTCGTCGCCGGAGGTGGCGAGCCAGAGAGCGATGGGGCTGTTTTCGGGGGCTTGCGGGTTATCGCTGCTGTTGATGATGGGGATGATGTCGAGCTGGTCGCCGGAGGACTCACGAATCAGGAGGGCAACGTCCAAAATGGTTTTTTTCAGGGATTCCGAGGGAGTCCTGGCGGTGCCGAGGTGCAGATTAAGGCTGAACTCAGTGGTGGGATCGACACTCCAGCGCGGGAGGGTGGGTGAAAGGGCGGCGATGCCCTTGGCGGCTTCGGAAAGTGATTCGGGGTCAGCCTTGGAGGTATCGATGACTCGCTCGATAGCGAGGAGGGCCCGCTGGAACTGGCCGCGGGCACGGAGGGTGGAGGAGAGTTCGAAGAGACGGTCGGGAGAGTTCTGGGAGGCAAATTCCCGGTATTCGGCAAGCCCCGGGGTGGCTTCGAGGTCTCCGAGGTCGCTCTCGGTAATTTTGGTGATCTCGGGTTCCTTAATTTTATTAGGACTCTCTGGTGGGATGATATCGTCGCTGATTTCCGGCTGGTCATCGATCTCGGGCTGCAGGCTGGCGATTTCGGAACCGTTATCCTCAGGGGGAAGAATTACGCCTGCGGGCTTGAGAAATTCCATGTCCTTGGTACGGAGGTGCCAAGTGAGAAGGATGGTCCCGATCACGGAGAGAACGACAAGGGCCCAATGAATTCGCACGTCACCGGAGAGTGGAAGAGTGAGAGGCGCAGGTGAAGCGCAAAAAAAGAGCCGCAGAGAGAAAAATACTCTCCAGCGGCTCGAAACTATTTTTAGAAGTCAATTTGCGAGGATCAATCCGCTGATTTGACTTGGATAGCACGCTTGCCGACACGCTTGCGGAGGTAGTGGAGCTTGGCGCGCCGCACTTTACCGCGGGAGACAACTTCGACCTTCGCGATCCGGGGGCTGTGAACGGGGTAAACACGCTCAACCCCTGTTCCGTAGGAAATCTTACGAACGGTGAAGGCGGCGTTAATGCCGCTGCCGCCTCGGGCGAGAACGATGCCTTGGAAGATCTGGATACGCTCCTTGCCTCCCTCAACCACGCGGTTGTGGACTTTCACGGTATCACCGACGTTGAAGTCGGCGACGTCTGACTTCATTTGCTCTTTCTCGATCTTGCTGATGATATCCATGGTCGTTAAGTTGGGTTGGCGGGGCGGAGGAACTACGGGAATCGGGGGGCGATTGCAAACGTTTTTTCACAGAGAGCCGTGATTATTACAAAAAAGGCCGGGATGAGACATCCCGGCCAAAATTAGGTGTTCATCTCACGGATGACTTAGGGTGTCCCCCCTCAGGCGGTCTGTCAGGGCGTAGATGGCGATGATGAGGAAGAAGGCGCACAGGACGAAAGTCCGAGGAGCGCTCCAACAACGAGGAAGGCAAATGTCTTTTTCATAGTAAGCTCCTGTGGGAGCACCGGAAGCTACTCTTTATTCCGGCAGGATAAAATGAAATTGAGCGAATCAAAGTTCTTCGGCGAGTTCTTCAGCAACGTAGGTCCAAATTTCTCCGAGAGTCGGATGGTAGGAGGGGATTTCAAGAAACTCCGCGACGGTGAGGTTTTGGTGGAGCGCGACAAGCATGGTGTGGGCGTAGTCGATGACGTGGGGGCCCATTCCGGAGGCGCCGAGGATTTTTCCGGTTTTCCGATCGGCGGTGATGGTGACGTGACCGTTCTTTTCTCCGACGATCTCGCCTTTTCCCTGATCATCATAGCGATAGGAGGCCGAGACGGGATCGAAGCCGCGCTTTTTGGCTTCGACGTCATTCCAGCCCAATTCGACAAGTTCCGGATCGGTGAAGATGCCAAAGATATTTAAACGCTCATCCCAAGTTGCTCTGAGACTCTCACTTTTTAGATAAGAGACGATGTTTTGGGCGGCCGCTTCTCCTTGCATGACCGCAAGGTGGACGACCGCCAGCGGGCTCGAAACATCTCCGATACCAAAGATGTGCCCTTGGGAAGTTTGGCAAAATTCGTCGATCTCAAGACGGCGAAGATCTGCGGGGAAGCCCGCTTTTTCCAGATCGAGACCCGAGAGGTTGGGCTTGCGACCCGAGGCCATGATGAGTTGGTCGCAGGAAATGACGGCGTTTTCGCCCACGGTCAGAGCGAAGGAGGAACCATCGTGGCTGACATTACTGAGTCCTTTTTCAAAGATGATCTCGATCCCGATATCTTTGCATCGGGCTTCCATGGCGGTCGAAAGGCTGGCGTCGACGCCTGAAATCAGAGGTCTGCTTCTTGAGATGATCGTGACCTTGGAGCCGAGGCCTTCGAAAAGAAAGGCTGACTCCATCCCGACCGCGCCAGTGCCCACGACGACGATCGATTCGGGAATACGGGGGAGATCTACGATGTCATCGCTGGTCCAGTAGGGCGAATCAGCAAGCCCGGGAATGTCGGGGACCATTTCAAGAGAGCCTGTAGCGACCACAATCGCTTTTCCCTTCAAAGTGCCATGCCCTGCCACTTCGACTTCGTGAGGCGAGACGAATTTGGCATGCCCCCGGATGAGGTCGAAGTTTCCGTTCTCGAGTCCTTTGATGCGATAGTGTTGGAAGTCGTCAACGAGCCGGGTCTTGCGTGCGCGGAGGGCCTCGATATCGACGGTTGGCTCTCCGACTTTGATCCCAAATTCCCCGGCTTCGCGGATCGCGCGCATCCGGCTCGAGGTTTCAAGGAGGGCTTTGCTCGGCATACAGCCACGGAGAATGCAGAGCCCGCCCAACTCCTTCGCGCCGTCAATGATCGCGACCTTAAGGCCGAGATCGGATGCTTTCTTCGCGGCGGCGTAACCACCGCTCCCTCCGCCAATCACAATGACGTCGTATTCTTCTGACATGGTAGGTAGCCTTGTCGGCGGTGTCATAAAAGACAAGCCGTCGTCGTGCTTTCTTTCTCGTTTGAATCGCTTACCGTCCCGCCTCCCGTGAAAGCTGTTTTCCTATTTTTTCTCCTCGTTCTCCATGGATCTGCCGACCCGCTGAGCAGCGAACAGATTGATTCCCGTATCAAAGCCAATGAGTCGGCTAAAGATGATGCCGTAGCGGCGGAGTCGGCCAAAATTTGGAATGAAGCTCTTTTGGCGCTAAAGGCCGCTGATGAATCGATTTTGAGCGAGAAAAAGGCGCGGGCCGATCTTGCCAAACTCGCGAAACTTCCGGCCCTTACCTTGCCCGCTGAGCAGTCCCCGAGGGCATCCTTGTCCGATCAAGAAGCTCTCTATAAAAAGATCGTTGCCCTCATCGAAGAAAGTGAGGATTTCCAGAAGAAACTCGAGGACAAGGCGAAGCAGTCCTCACAACTCGGAGCAGACCTCAATGCGGAAGAGACCAAAATTCAGTCGGAACTCACCGCGCTGGAAATTCCGGCGGTGGCCTCGGGTGAACTGGAATTAGCAAGATATCAAAAGGCGGTTCAGAGCAAGAGACGTCTGGAAGCGAAACTCAAGGAGATCAAAACCAAGAAGGATTTCAGAGGCCGGGAGGCCGAACTCCATGATGATCGTATTCTGAGGCGAAATACCTATGAAAAAGGTCTGGGAGAGCTTCGCGAAAAACTGGAAATGACGATCCAAAAGCTCAAGAAAAAGGAGTCGGAGGATACTCGAAAAGTGCTCGATTCCTTGGCAACAGAATTTGCCGCGATTCCGCAGTTGACCTCGATTGTTTCTGAAGTCCGCGAACTCAGAGCGGTCCGGGATGACTTGCAGGATCGTCTCAGAAAAGCAAAAGCCTACGATGCCGGGATTCAGATCATTCGTGAGCGGATTGCGGAGCAATTCGGGAATGCCACGAGGCGCATTACCCTTTTGGAGGAAGCCAAGCTCGGTGTCGACGACGAGACCGGACTGTTATTGCGGCAACAACGATCAAGGCTTCCCAGTGTCGATGAAGTCTCCGCGGAACTGCGGCTCAATCTGGAGCGGGCCGCCCAAGCTGAGATTGCTTTGATGAAAGTCGCGGATCGCATCCTCGCTTCACCCCTCATTTCTGAAAAGCAAATCACCGCGCTGCTTGCCAAGAACCGCGGTCTCTCGCGGGAGCGGGTCGAAGTCCTGCTGAAAGTCCGAGGCGAGACGCTTAAAAAATTAAAGGAAGACTATCGGAAGCTCACCGACGAACTAAGCGAGGGCACTGAGGCTGCCAAACATACCATTATTGAGATCGAAGAGTACTCGAATTTCATCGATAAAAGATTGCTCTGGATCAAGAGCACCAAGCCCCTCCACTGGACTGAGTCGAGTGATGAGTGGGGGCGTATTCTGGCACTTTTTAGCCCGACAACGCTCGCGAAGGTTGGGCAATCAATTCGCACTAATATTTTCAGAGAGATCGTCGAGTTTATCTTCGCGGTGCTCATCGCTCTGGGGGTTTTTCTCCGGAGGCGACGCCTCCGTGATATTCTGAAGAAGACCAGTCTTGAAGCTGCGCGCCGGAACTGCACTAGCCTTACTCCGACTCTCAAAAACATAGGAGCTGCTCTTTTGCTTTCGATCTGGTTCCCCTTGCTTATCTGGATCGTAGCGGACCTCGTTGAGACTTCAATGGCATGGAAGATTGGGCTTGTTCGACTCTCGGGTTTCCTCTTTGCAAGCTCGTTATTTTTGAAATTTGCCAGTCCCAATGGCCTTTTTGTTTCTCATTTCAAAATCCACTTTGATCGGGCCGCACTGCTCTATCAAAATCTCAAGTGGCTCACTCTGATGGCGCCACCCTTCGTCTTTCTGGTTCCGGCGTTGACGCTGATGGACGGGAGTTCTTCTTCCGGTCGTGTCATCTTCATTTTAGGAATGCTTCTCTTATTTGGTTTTTGTCATCACCTCTTCCATCCCAAGCGATCATTTCTCCAAAAAGAAGGGAAGAGCAGTGGCTTCACCAAGGCCTGTTATCTCCTGATCATGGCCATCCCGATCGTTTTTGCGGTGGGAGCTGGTTTAGGGTATTTCGCCTCGGTTTTGACCCTGCGTGATCAAGTCGGTGCGACTGCGGCTTTGCTCGTCATGGCCTTTGTCCTCATCCGTTTTTTGACTCGTTGGACCTTGGTCTCTCGTCGAGCTTTGGCGATCTCCCAGGCCTTGCGTCGACGCGAAACGGCCATCGCCGAGCGGGAGCACAAAGAGGCAAATGGTGCCGAGAGAGAAGGGGATCTTCCGAGTCTGGATCAGGTGAAAGCGGAGGCCGTCGATGTCGTGGAGGTCGAGGAACAGACCACCCAGCTTCTACGGCTGGCAACATACGTGGCGGTCTTCTTCGCCCTCTGGGCAATTTGGGCGAGCACTCTCCCCGCTCTCTCGGTTCTGGATACGGTGGAACTCTGGCAGGATGGCTCGGCAGTCACGGAGACCAAGGACTCTCCTTCTTTGATTCCCGGGATGCCGACTCAAGCGGAAGAACCGCTGGACAAGATTAAGAAAATTATTCCGGAAGACGATGGCCGGATTACCCTCCAAGATCTTTTTCTAACGATCCTCTTTTTTGCGCTCACCCTCGCAGCGGCGAGGAACATCCCGAGTTTGCTCAGTCTGACTCTGTTTAATCGAATCAAGCTTGGACCCGGAGGAAACTTTGCTCTCACGACGACGGTTCGCTATGTCATTATCTTGATCGGGATCGTGGTGGCCTTGGCGCAGATCGGAGTGACTTGGGGAAAGGTGCAGTGGCTCGCTGCCGCCGTCACCTTGGGAATCGGGTTCGGACTCCAGGAGATTTTTGCCAACTTCGTGGCGGGCATCATCATGCTCTTCGAGCGGCCAATCCGCTTGGGGGATATTGTCACGGTCGGCGAGATCTCGGGGAAGGTCACGCAAATCAAAATTCGAGCGACCACGATTCAGCAATTTAACAACCGGGAACTCCTCGTCCCGAATAAGGAATTCATCACCAGCCAACTCGTGAACTGGACGCTCAAGGACTCGATCCTACGCTTCGAGATTCCTGTCGGGATCGCCTATGGCTCTGACACCGAAAAGGCGAGTCGAGTATTGCGTAACCTCGTTGATCGCCATGAAAAGGTTCTCACGGAGCCCGGGCCGCAAGTTCTCTTCATGAGCTTCGGAAACAGTACCCTTGATTTTCAAGTTCGGGGATTTGTGGCGACGGTCGATGATCTTCTCGTGACTCAAAGCGAGCTCCATTTCCTGATCGATAATGCCTTCCGGGAAGCCGGGATTGAGATCGCTTTCCCGCAGCAGGATATTCACCTTCGTTCCCTCCCCGAGGGGATGAAAATTGTTTCAGAATGATGAACTCATCCACCCGCCCCGGCCTCCTCGACGCTATCCGGAGACGTCGGCATTCTATAAGGCAAGGTTAGCCCGGCGCCGCTCCGAGTGGACATTCTTAACACCGGGAGTCGGCCGAAGTTGGAAGCGGGTGAAGATCAGCAACTGAATCCTCCGCTCGTAGTGGTGCCCGACAACCTCGGTTCTGTGAGGCCCTAAAGGGGATCCTTTTGCAACAGAGTATAGGCGTAGTGTGGCAGCTCGAATGAGTCACCGGGTGCTCGTTCGGTGTTATCAATTGCGAAAATCTTGCTGAGGATTTCCTTCGCGAAAGGTGAATCATCGATAGTGGCTTGGCCTCCGATTGCTCCGAGGACATCAGTCTTGCCCTTTCCTGGCTGGGATTCGGCGAGGGCGATTGCTTTGAGCGGATCAGTCTTCGCGGTGAGTCGGGCAAAGTCCCCAAGGATCCCATTTTTGAAATGGCTGGTCGGAAGGCCTGTGATCTTCGCGTCGAGTTCGAGCTCCGGGGCGACCATCGTTTGGAATTGATAGGCTTTGTGATCGAACGCCCAGTTCAAAGAGTTGCGGGGAGCGATGACAGCCCAGCGATCCAAGGGCAATCGTGGGGTGCCTGGGAGGTGAATTTTTGCAAATTCTAAGGCTGCCAAAGGATCTTGCTGGAAAAGCCCAGTCGCGATTCCATTGGCCAACGAAGAGAGATCTCCGTGTTCAACTTGATCGAGAAAGCCCATCGCGAAGGTCGGGTCGCTCTCGGCGATGGCCTCGAGTAAGGAAGCATACTGCGGGCTCTGCTGGGAAAAGGAGCGAGATCCCAATCCGAGAAAAAGTCCAAGAATGGCAGCAAGGGCGATTTTCTTTTTCACGATTGGGAGAGTGGACCCAAAACCGCTGTGCTTTTGCGAGGCCTCGGTGGATCACGATTCGGAGAAACAAAATTGATTGCCGTTTTCTCCTTCGCAACGCTGTTGACACAAGGGACTTGGTTGCTAGAGTGCGCGCCTTTCCGTTTGGGTCGATACGCACTCCTTTCGGGAATTTTGACCAAAACTTCTCTAAGAGACACAGACCAATGGCTACCAAAAAGAAGGCTGCGATAAAGGCCGCCCCAACAACAAAGAACGTTTATTACTTCGGCGCTGGAACATGCGACGGAGACGGCTCCATGAAAGCCCTCCTCGGGGGTAAAGGTGCAAACCTTGCTGAAATGAGCAGCATCGGCATTCCCGTTCCCGCAGGATTTACCATCACCACCGAAGTCTGCACCTACTACAACGACAACGCGAAAAAGTATCCTAAGAGTCTCGATGCCGAGATCGAGGAGAACATCATCAAGGTCGAAGAAGCGATGGGCAAGAAGTTCGGTGATCTCGAGAACCCGCTTCTCCTTTCCGTCCGTTCCGGTGCTCGTGAGTCGATGCCCGGTATGATGGACACCATCCTCAACCTTGGAATCAATGACGAGGTTGTCGAAGCTCTCGCTAAGAAGACTGGCAACGCGAAGTTTGCTTGGGATTCCTACCGTCGTTTCCTCCAGATGTATGGAAGTGTGGTCATGGAAGTGGAAGCACACGCCGGTGAGCACCACGATCCTTACGAAGTCATTCTCGACGCAGCCAAGGCCAAGGCCAAGGTGAAGGACGACTCCGGTCTCTCCGAAGCTCAGCTTCGTGAAGTGGTCGCAGAATTCAAAGCGCTCATCAAAGATCGCTCCGGTAAGAATTTCCCTGAAGATCCCCGCGCCCAGCTCAAAGGAGCCGTGAGCGCCGTCTTCAACTCTTGGCAAAACGACCGCGCGACGGTTTATCGCCAGAAGTATGGTATCCCCGCCGCTTGGGGAACAGCCGTGAACGTGCAGGCCATGGTCTTCGGTAACACGGGTAAAACTTCCGGAACCGGAGTGGCTTTCACCCGTGACCCCGCGACTGGTGAAAATGTCTTCTACGGTGAGTATCTCATCGATGCCCAAGGTGAGGACGTCGTCGCCGGTGTTCGCACCCCTAAGCCGATCGCTAAGATGGCGAAGGACCTTCCCAAGTCTCACAAAGAGCTCCTCGTGACACGCACGAAGCTCGAGAAGCACTTCCGCGATGTGCAGGACGTTGAGTTCACAATTGAAGAAGGCAAACTCTGGATGCTGCAGACCCGTAACGGGAAGCGCACTGGTTTCGCTGCCGTGAACATCGCCCTCGACATGGTGAAAGAGAAGCTCATCAGCAAGGAAGAAGCGATCCTTCGTATTCCTGCTGATGACCTCAGCCACCTCCTCGCTCCGATCTTCGACACCAAAGCTGAGAAAGCTGCCACGAAAGTTGGCAACGGTCTTCCTGCTGGTCCTGGTGCCGCTTCCGGTAAGATTTACTTCTCCGCTGAAGATTCTGTTAAGGCTGCTGCCAAAGGCGAGAACGTCATTCTTGTTCGTCAGGCCACCTCTCCTGAGGACCTTCGCGGCATGATCGCAGCTGATGGCATTCTCACCACCGAGGGTGGTGCTTCCTCACACGCGGCACTCGTTGCCCGCCAGATGGGTAAGGTTTGCGTCTGTGGTGCCCACGGAATGACGATCGATTACTCCAAAAAGACTCTCTCCGGAAACGGCGTCACTCTGAAGGAAGGCGACGAGCTTTCCCTTAACGGATTCGTCGGAAACGTCTACCAAGGCGGCATTAAGTCTTCTCCTTCCCAAGTCATCCAAGGCCTCATCGAGAACAAGCCGGCGGCCAAGCGCTCCGCGACCTATAAGAAGTTCATGGAACTCATGGAGTGGACCGATCAACATCGTAAACTGGGTATCCGCACCAACTCGGACACTCCCGAGCAGGTCAAGCAGGCCATCAAGTTCGGTGCTGAAGGCATCGGCCTCACCCGCGCCGAGCACATGTTTTTCGAGGGCAACCGCATCGACGCGGTTCGTGAGATGATCCTCGCTGACGACGACGAGGGTCGCGCCAAGGCACTCAAAAAGATCAAAGTCTTCATGAAGAAGGACTTTAAAGGAATCTTCAAGGCACTCGACGGTCGCCCCGCGACCATCCGTCTCCTTGATCCACCCCTTCACGAGTTCATTGGCACCATGGATGCCGCTCAGAAAAAGGATCTCTCCAAGAAGATCGGCATGAGCGCCGCCGCGATCACCAAGCGGATTCACTCTCTTCACGAAGAGAACCCCATGCTTGGTCACCGTGGTTGCCGTCTCGGCATCAGCTATCCGGCTGTCACCGCGACCCAAGTCGAGGCCATCCTCGAAGCTGCCGCGGAGGTTCAGGCCAAGGGCACCAAGGTTCTCCCTGAGATCATGGTCCCACTCGTCGCCTACGCTCGTGAGCTTGAGCTCCAAAAGCAAGTCATCGACGTCACCGCCGCTGAAGTTCGCAAGAAGCTCGGTCTCAAGAAGTCTGAGCTCAAGTACACCGTCGGAACTATGATGGAGATCCCCCGCGCCTGTTTGACTGCTGCTGAAGTGGCGAAGCACGCTGAGTTCTTCTCCTTCGGAACCAACGACCTCACCCAGACCGGCCTCGGTCTTTCCCGTGATGACTCCTCCAGCTTCCTCCCAACTTACCAGGATGCGGAAGTTCTCAACAACAACCCGTTCTCTGCTCTCGACCAAGAGGGTGTCGGCCAACTTGTTGAAATGGGTGTCAAAGGTGGTCGTAAGACCAAAAAGAAACTCAAAATTGGGATCTGCGGCGAGCACGGCGGCGATCCTGATTCAGTGAAATTCTTCCACCGCACCGGACTCGACTACGTTTCCTGCTCACCCTTCCGTATCCCCGTCGCCCGTCTTGCCGCAGCGCAAGCCGCTCTCGAGGAAAAAGGAATGGCTCGTGGTGAAATGAGCTAAGGCTCCGTTAACAAACTTCAAAGCCCCGTTTGCGAAAGCGAACGGGGCTTTTTTCTTGAGACGTCATCGGAAGCTCTCTCAGCCTTCGCATTCTTCGAACAGCTTTGCGGTCGTCAGAAGCTGGGTGAGATCGGGGCGTATCTCTTCGAGCAGGGCGGCGAGGTCAGCTGGGGATTCCTCTTGCCTGCCAAGAACGAGGTGTGAAAAGGAATTGAAAGAGGAGCTACGGAAAGGGGCGTCCAAGTGGTCATGCCAACGATGTTCCACGCTGCAGATTTGAAGGGCCGCTCGATCCTCCTTCTTTCCTTCTTCGTGATTTCCCTTGGTGAAAACTGTAGCCACAATCGTACGATTACCAGCCTTTCGGTGGACAACGAGGTGGCCCGGGCACGAGAAAACGACATCATCAAAGTGCGGCGAGAGAGAGAGAGGATGGGGTCATTTATGGTGCTAAATCAGGCACGCTTCCACCCTGAATCCTAAGGTGATGACGAGGATGTCTTCTGACATCCTGTGCTCCTTGAAATCGAGGACGAGAGCGGCACTGGCTTGGGCGACGTCTTTACAGATTAATCGGCTCAAACACCGGGCCCCGAAAGACGATGCTGCTCTCAACTACGGCACTCCTTTTACTTTCAGGTCCCGTAGCGACCAAATTTCGCCTGCCATTTCTCCGAGAGACCCGCGCGGTTTCCTCGCCCCATCCTTCCGCTTCGGCCCAAACCGTTCCCGGCTCGCCTGAAA
>Ga0222650_1000372_pt1 | contig 37176 bp, 29 predicted proteins | sample AntAcemetagen367_FD_179820 | JGI IMG/M metagenome (GOLD analysis project Ga0222650, IMG submission 179820) | Saline water microbial communities from Ace Lake, Antarctica - #367 | ecosystem: Environmental > Aquatic > Non-marine Saline and Alkaline > Saline | place: Antarctica: Ace Lake... | reverse complement strand
TTCGCAGCATAGACCCGATTGGCTTTTTCAGTAACGACCTTAAGGCGGCCCACGCGATTCAAAAGCCCCTCCCCATGGCCATCGCCCACCGACAACTCCGCCACAAATCTCAGCCTTCTCCCAAGATTCGCGAAATTAGGGGTTGCCCCCTTCCACCTCCCCGATTTCCAATCCCAGTCATGGGCCTCCTCTCCTCTTTCGACACCAACCGCGATGAACTCAATACCGGTTCGGGAATCGGTAAACTCATTGTCGATCTATCGACCTTCAGAATCGGAGGCACTCCCATCGGCAAAGCGCCGTGGGATGGTGATTTCTTCGCCCAAGCTCTGCTTCAAAATGAAACGTTCCAACCCGCAGAAAGTGGTTACGAACTGGGCGTTGAGGATGGATTTCTAAACTACGCCTTCATCACCCTCGCTCATTTTCAGGGCGTTTTCTTAATCGGAGATCAAATCTCTCCAGTGACCAGGCAGACCACCAAAGACGAAATCATCACCCTCTTTGGCGAACCCTATTGGACTGATCTCGATGAGGGCGAAATCATCCACTTCTACGAATATCGCGCCGGCACCATCGAACTCCAATTCGAATTCCCCGACGGCCAGAACCTCGCATTCATCACCCTTCTCAAAGACGGCATTCTCTCCGTGGAGGCCCAGCGTGAAAGCTACCGCGTCACCAAGCCATGGCCTCCTCAGGAAAAATAGGGAGTGTCTCGTAACGCAAACCGCCCGTGGCCGTCTTCCATTCATGAACCCACCACCGCACCAAACCGTCATGACACGAAAATTCCCCACCACCCTCGCCATCCTCTTCCTTTGGCTCTTCGGCCAATCATTCATCGCCGCCGATGAACTCCGCTATGCCCCCTCGCCCCGCTTGCTTGCCGGAGATCTCCTTGCTTCCACCGCAAGCCACCGCGTCAGCCTCGTCTTGCCGAAGAAGCTATCGCCAACCATGAAGGCCGTTTCTTCCCAGCCAAGTTCCTCGGCGGATTCCGTTGTGCCATCCAGGAAATTGCCCCTCAAACGATCCAACCCACTGACACCCGTATCACCTTCCACCGCACCATGGTGGGAGAGAAAATTCACTCCCTTGCTGATGTCACTCTCACTTTCAACACTCCCCATGTCCGCCTCGATTGGGGAACCTTGAGCGAGAATGCCGAGGGCTTCATCGCCACCATTTCGGCCCAACACATCCCCATCCCCGTTGTCCCGGTCGGAATCATCTCTGCGGATGAAGTCGCCTCCAACACCCACCCTCCCCTCGACATTCTCCCCCCGCTTTACCCACACCTACCGCCTCGGACCACTTGCCCCCGGCTCCTACATCCTCGCCGCCAAAGTGAACGAGATCTTTGAAGCCCGAAACTCATTCACCATCCCCGTCGACCCTCCAGTCGACACCGACGCCCCAACTGCCGAACTCACCACTCGCACCATCACCAAGGCCTCGGACTCACCCTCCCAATTTGCGGTAACCTACAGTGATCCTTCCGGCATCGACATCACCACCCTCGATAGCCAGGACGTCCTCGTCTTCAGCCCCTGCCTCCATCACCCGCTTCTCTCAACCGATGCCTGCCCCAGTGACTGGAAGGCCCAGCGGGCCCGCCTCGTCAACATCATCCCACTCGATCGCGGTATCCTTAAAGTACGAGCGATCTACGAAATCACTTCCCAAGATATCCAGCGCGACGGGAACCGTCTCTACCTAACCATAGCGGCCCGGCTCGACCCGCGGGTTGATCCGGTCCCAACCGATGAAATCCCCGATGGGTTCCTCATCAGTAAAGAAGGCCGTCCCTTAATCGGAGGGGCTCCAACCCGCCTCGTCTCACACCTCTACCGTCTCGGCGAACTTGAAAGTGGCTCCTATCAGCTTTGCGTTCACTCTCGTGGCCAGACCCTCGGCTGTCATCGCTTCCGGGTCGCAGGCCCACCACCACGCGTCGAGCTGAACATTGCCCCCATCACCGAAGCCAAGGATGAGCACCGTTTCGACATCACCTTTGCCGACCCCACCGGACTTGAGCACGACGCCATCCGGGCAGCCAAGGTCTAGATTGTTGGCCCCGACAACTCTTGTGAAGAAGCCAACCTACTGAACTATGCCGCCACACGGGACTTACCAAGCACCGGCGGCTGCGCCCGCTACACCGTCAATGGCCCCGAAGGTTCCTGGGATCGTCCCGACAATGGCGGCTACCGTGTCTTCATCGAGGCCGACAAAGTCCGCGACCTTCAAGGCAATGTCCTCGAAGAAGGCCTCCTTGGAGAATTCCGTGTCCGCATCCTCACCGAGCCCACTCCCGGAGTTACCGTTTCCTTCAGCCGCCGTGAAGACGGAAATTGGTCCGCCAATGTCGCGGTCATCTCACAGCCCGGCCAGCAGGTGGTCGTCGATAATTGGGGACCGCTGGTCCTACACGGACATAGCTTCAGCGCCCTCGCCACGGTGCACCTCGAAGAGAGCAACGGCCCCGTCGAGCCCCTCGCTCACCACTACGATATCAGCCGATGGCATGACATCACCGACGCCATCGACCTCGTCGAACGATCCCTTGATATCGACGGAACCGAAGTGGTCATCCTCTGCCTCCGCGAGAGTCTCGCAACCAACAAATACCGCTACCTCAGACTCTCACTCCAAGAGACCGAATAAGCCTTGCTAGACATGCACCTCATCCCGCTTCTGCTCCAGCGTCCCTTTCGTCACCCCCAACCTCTCGATTGCGCCCAACTTGCGCACCAAATCCTGGGCATCTCCCTTTCCTCCCAAAAAGTCCCGATACCACGTCACCAACCGAGCGGCCTGCTTCGCATCCTCTTCTAACAACTCCACCCGAAACTTCCGCAGACCCAGCGCAATAAGGTCACCCACACTCCCCACCCCGGTTTGCGCACGACCATTAAAGAGCGTATTGCGACATCCCACATCCGCTTTCAGGATATGCAACTGCCCCACCCTATCCCGCAATTGCACACTGTGTTTATCACACGGCTTGCCACAATCCTTGATACTCGTCCCCTTACTCATGAAGCTACAGAACACACAATGCTCCATATGAAACATCGGCATATGCTGATGCACCGTTAACTCAAACCACTCCGGCGGGGCACTCTCGATCAACTCCCCCACCTGCCCTTCATTCAGATCATAGGATACCGTCAAATTCTCAAAGCCCCCGTGCTCCATGAGCAACCCCGCCGTCACCTGATTCGACACGTTCAGCGAAAAGTCCGCCACCATCGCAACCCCGCGTTCCTTAAAGTAGGAAATCCCTCCGAGGTTACGAACCAAGACGCCATCCGCCTCCGCCTTCTCAACCATCTTGAAGAACCCCGCCTCACTCGGCTTCTGAATCCGAGGCGTCGCCAAATAAACCTTCATCCCGGACGCGCGCGCCACCTTCACCGCCTCGCGGTATCCCTTGAGGTCCTCAAAATCACAGTAGACAAAATCCGCCCCGGCCCGCGCACATCCCTCCACTTGCGCCAGCGAACGACACAGCACCCGCAGCTCGGGTAGTCCACCCTCAGCCTCTTCCCGCTTCGGCAAAATACCCTGCAAGACCGCTTTCCCATCCTTCACCACCGGCTCCTCTCTCAATTCCTCCACCAACCGCCGGCGCACCCGGTTCAATTCGCCCAAGGGCATCATCACTTCCCCTTCCAACAAATTTTGGACCATCCCCAACTGAAACCCCGTCCCGCCAAGCCTCCCCAACTGCCCCGACAAAATCTCCTTCGTCAGCGGACGATTCTCGGCCGCCACCAGCATCACCTCACTCGCAATCTTTTTCCCCCGACACTCCACCACCAGCGACTCGCCCACCTTCCCCGAAACCTGCACCAGCAGCGAGTCCCCCCGCTCCTCCAACCGGCCACTTTTCCAACTCTTCTTCACCTCTTTCTGCAAGCCCGGATCGCTCGTCTTCCAAAGACCTTGCCCTACTCTCACTCGTTTCCAGTTGATGCTCGATCTTTGATCAAAAGAGATCTTGTTCCCCTCCACCTTCCAAATCATGCCGCCCTGCTCATCGTTTCTATCCTCGCCCGCATCAAAGACAAAACCGTCGCTATTATTCAGCGAAACCGCACTCGACGCCAACTCCACCCAGCCCTCGCCACACGCCGCAATCTTACCCACCCAAGCTCCCCGCTTCTTCCCCCATTTTCCATGTGTCAGCTTGGGATGATTCGTCCCCTCCAGCCATCCGCTCGAGAGCCCACGCGAAAACATCATCTCCAAGGTGTAGCGATCCTTCTCGGTGATCTTCACCTCATCGAGCGCCTTGCGATACACCCGCGTCACCGCCGCGACATACTCCGGCGTCTTCAACCGTCCCTCGATCTTAAAACTCGTCACCCCCGCCTTCACCAAATCGGGAATGACATCGACCGCCGCCAAATCCTGTGGACTCAAAAGATACCGCACCTCACCCATCGGCACCGTCTCCCCATCCACCACCAACTCGTAAGGCATGCGACAGGCCTGCGCACACTCCCCCCGATTCGCCGACCGCTGACCCAGACTTTCCGAAGTCAAACACTGACCCGAATAGGCCACACAAAGCGCGCCGTGCACAAAGACCTCCAAAGGCACCTCACCCTTCTTCCGCATCCGCGCGATCTCATCCACCGACATCTCCCGCGCCAACACCGCCCGATCTAGATCCAAAAACCCATCCACAAAGGCCATTCCCTCCGGCGAGGTAATCGTCATCTGCGTCGAAGCATGCAGCTCCATCTCCGGGGCAATCTCCTGCACCAACTTCGCCGCCCCCAGATCCTGCACAATGACCGCATCGACCCCGGCCCGCGCCATCGTCTCAATCTGCGCCACCGCCCCTTCCAACTCCGAAGGGAAAATCAGGGTATTAAATGCCACAAACCCCTTCACCCCGTGCCGATGCAGAAACTCCATCAACCTCGGCAAATCCTCCTCCGTAAAATTATCGGCCCGCATCCGCGCATTGAACTTCGGCAGCCCGAAGTAGATCGCATCCGCCCCGTTTGCCACCGCCGCACGCGCACAATCCCAATTTCCCGCCGGAGCCAATAATTCAGTCACGCTCGGAATCTATCTCCCCCATGTCGCCAAAGCAACACTATGGGCCGTGGGTTTCCAACCCTCTATCACCTCAACCAAGCCCCCAACCCAAGCATCTACTTCCTCTGTGGTCTATTCCCAAGGAAGGACTCTCTCCAGAGTGTCCTCCCCGCCTGTCCCTGCCCCTCAGCCATCCGCGCCTGAAATCCTTTATTCTTAACGGAGAATCAACCACCGATTTAAGAGGATTGGGACCTGATTCACACCGATTTCTCCCGGATTCATGGAAGAGGGATTTTAACGCAGATTAAAAAGGATTTCCGCTGATTACACAGATTCCCTTAGAACCTCAAAAACCGCGCGGGCAAAAAGCCTTCTACGCTCCCCGCCAACCCAAACCCTGCTGTCCCGCGTGAACCCTCCCCCTCACTTCACCGCCACAAAAAGGGTATGGGTAAACTTCTTCGCCTTTGGATACGCCTTCGCCGGCACCGCCTCCACCCTCGAAAACACCTTCTTTAACAACTTCAAAAATCCGCCATCCTCATGCGCCGACCAATAAATCACTCTTCCCTTCGACGTCAGCGCCGCCCTCGCAATCTCCAACCCCCGCTTTTGATAAAGGCGCCCGTTCCCCTTCTGCACCAGCGGATCCGGACTGTTGTCGACATCCAGTAAGATGGCATCGTAATACCCGCCCGATTGCATGATCTTAAAAACATCCTTCTTCAGCACCGCCACCCTCGGATCATCCAAAAGCGCCCCGTTCACCTCCCGCAGATGCTCCCGATTCCAATCAATAATCACCTGCAACAACTCCGCCACCTCCACCTCGGAATCCTCCGAAACCAACTCCAACACCTTCCGCAGCGTAAACCCAAACCCCAGCCCCCCGATCAAAACCCGCTGCTTCCGCGTCCGCCCTCCGCAAGCCAACTCCGCCATCGTCTGCTCCGACGAACTCGCGATCGTGCTCATCAGCGGCACCCCTCCGATCTTTAAAAAATACTCCCCGTCATGCTCCTGCAACAAAAGGGTTTCCCCGTCGGGCGACTGACTCGTCGCAAGATTCTTGGTCGGCTTCACAAGCGGGAGAGTAGTATTCCATCGACACATTGAAAGGCTTTCGAAACACTCTCGGTAATTCAAGCGTCACACGACTTATGAACAAAAAAGGGATCATCCTCATCACCTTCCTCATTTTCCTCGTCCTCCATCAGGACTTTTGGAATTGGGATAACGCCAGCCTTGTCTTCGGATTCATCCCCGTCGGACTTTTCTACCACGCCTGCTACTCCTTCGTCGCCGCCGCCTTCTGGGCCATCGTCATTAAGGTCGCTTGGCCCACCGCGCTCGAAGAATGGGCCGAAGGCGCAGCCGATCCCCTGGAAGGAGGTCACGAATGATTTCCGTTGTCGTCATCGCGATCTACCTCGGCCTCCTCCTCGGCCTCGCCCTCTTTTCCAAGACCCTTTTCCGGGGCACCTCGAAGGATTACTTCGTCGCCAGCCACTCCATCGGACCCTTCATGCTCCTCATGTCGGTCTTCGGGACCACCATGACGGCCTTCGCCCTCGTCGGTTCCACCGGCAAGGCCTTCGAAGGGGGCATTGGCACCTACGGCTTGATGGCCTCCTCATCCGGTCTCATCCACGCCGCCTGCTTCCTCCTCATCGGCATCAAGCTCTGGGCCATCGGCAAGCGCTACGGCTACGTCACCCAGATCCAATATTTCCGGGCCCGCTTTGAATCAAAGGCCTTCGGCTACCTCCTTTTCCCCATCCTCGTTCTTCTGGTCATCCCCTACCTCCTCATCGGAATCATCGGCGCGGCCAAGACGATCTATGGCGTCACCGTCGCAAAATCTACCCCCGCTGGCGAAATCCCCGGAGCCTTCCCCGAGATCTTCACCAACGGAGCCGTTCCCCCATGGCTCACCGGCATCATCATCTGCGGAGTCGTCCTCACCTACATCTTCGCCGGAGGATCCCGCGCCGCCGCTTGGGCCAACACCTTCCAAACGATCGTCTTCATGATCATGGGAATCCTCGCCTTCTACCTCATTTCTGAGAAACTCGGTGGCGTCAGCGCCGCGATCGAGAAAGCAAGCGACGCCCATAAAGTCCGCACCATCTCGGGCGAAGTCGGCTTCAGTAAGCTCACCTTCCTCACCTACATGTTCATCCCGCTCAGCGTCGGGATGTTCCCCCACCTCTTCCAACACTGGCTCACCGCCAAAAGCGCCAAAAGCTTCAAGCTCACCGTCGTCGCCCACCCCATCTGTATCGCCATCGTCTGGGTCCCCTGTGTCCTCATCGGCGTCTGGGCCACGGGCGTTCCCGCCCTCAACGGCCCGGTCCCAACACCCAGCGGAGCCGTCCTCGCCAAAATGGTCGCCGTTTTAGTTCACGATCCCATCGTCGTGGGGCTCGTCACCGCCGGCATCCTCGCCGCCATCATGTCCTCGCTCGATTCCCAATTCCTCTGTCTCGGAACGATGTTCACCAACGACATCGTCCTTCACAACAGCAAGAAGGAATACACCGACAAGCAGATCCTCTTCATGGCTCGCACCTTCATCATCGCCATCGTTGTGCTGACTTACATCCTCTCGCTCGTCCTTTATAAGAAGAACGTTTTCGATCTCGCCATCTGGAGTTTCTCCGGCTTCGCCGCACTGACCCCGCTCGTCATCGCCGCCCTTTACTGGAAACGCGCCAACAAAACCGGAGCCTACGCCTGTGTCATCGCCGTCTTCCTCAGCTGGCTCACCTTCTTCGCCATGTCTGGCTTCGGAGGGGAATACTTCCTCGTCGGAGGCATCGTTCCCGCCGCCGCGATGTGGTTCATCGGAGCCGCCGCCATGATCATCGGCTCACTGATGTCCCCGCCACCGAGCGAAAAAACCCTCGCAAAATTCTTCTAGGAAAACGTTGTCCCCTCACCTCCCGGACCACCACAACCCAGCGCATCGCGCTGGGTTTGTCACACAAACGAAAATCGGAAGATCGGGAGATCGGGTCATGAAGGGACAATGGTCCAAAGCTCGGACACCCTATCCGCAGGAACGCTCGACTCCGATCTTGGCATCACTGACATCCCATACTCCGGCAGCGACTCCCTCGCCACCACCCCCTCCCGCTTCCCCGCTTTCGCCTACGGCCTTAAAGACCGCTTTCCCTCCAGCACTCCCATCCCCGAACCCCAATCCACGTTCCTCGCTCTCTTCGGACTCTTCTTCTCCCTCTCGCTTCGCCGCCGAGCTATCGACTCATCGTTCCTTTCTTTCCCTTCTTTCCCTCCCACCGTCAAAAGGCTATGAAAACGAATCACTAACCGATTTCTCATCGCCAATCCATGACCGCTGATAAAGCCACCCCCGCTAAAACCGCCGCCTACATCCAAAACATCCGCGATCGCGTTGGCCAAATCGTCGTCGGCCAAGATGTCGTCGTCGAGCGCACCATCATCGCCCTCTTGACCTCCGGGCACCTCCTCCTCGAAGGCATGCCCGGACTCGCCAAGACCCTCCTCGTCAACACCATCGCCAAGGCCCTCCATCTCGACTTCAAGCGCGTCCAATTCACCATCGACCTCCTCCCGTCCGATATCCTCGGCACCGAGATCCTCGACGAAAAGTCCGGTAACTTCCGCACTCACAAAGGCCCCATCTTTACCAACCTCCTCCTCACCGACGAGATCAACCGCGCCGCCCCCAAGGTCCAGGGCGCCCTCCTCGAATCCATGCAGGAGCGCAAAGTCACCCTCGGAGCCGAAACCTTTTCCCTCCCGACTCCTTTTCTCGTCATCGCAACTCAAAACCCCATCGAGCAATCCGGAACCTTCGAACTCCCAGAAGCCCAACTCGATCGCTTCATGCTCTGCCACCGCCTCAGCTACCCCACGCCCGCAGAAGAAGAAGAAATCCTCCGCCGAAACCTCAAACTTGGCGTCGAGACAAAAGGCACCGGAGCGGTTGCCCGCACCGAGTTCGACCTCGTCACCGATGACGCCGTCGGCACCCCGCAGGACCTCATCGACGCCATGGAAGCGACCCACAACATCCATGTCAGCGAAGTCCTCCTCAAGCACGTCGTCAACATCGTCGAGCGCACCCGCAAGCACCCCGACCTCGAAATGGGCTGTTCCCCCCGCGCCGGCATCTCCCTTCTCAAAGCCTCCCGCGCCCGCGCCCTCATCCACGGCCGCGACTACGCCATTCCCGAGGACCTCTTCGCCCTCGCCGAAGACGTCTGCCTCCACCGCATCCGCCTCTCCTACGAAGCCCTCGCCGAAGGCAAAACCCCACAAGCGGTCCTCCAACAAATCCTCAACGACTCCATCTCCTGATAAGAGGCGCGGCCGTCGCGGCGTGCGTCCCCTCAAACAAGCGTCATGCTCTCAAAGGCACCTAACACCCCCTCAACCAAGATTCGCGTTTTTCGTGCATTTCGCGGTTCAAAAAACTCCCCAACCTAAGCCCTCAATCATTCGCTAAAATAAGAGAAGATCCCTAGTTTCTTAAAACGTGAGGCCCCGATTTTTAAAGACTCCTACCGATCGCGTAGGGCAAAGCCCCTTACGCGACTCTCGACCAAGCATTCAAAATTCAAAATTGGACGTTCGACGTTCTCTCCTTCCCATGCCCCGCCTCACCGCAAACCAGTCCGCCCCCCTCGACTCCCGCCAGTTCCTCCTCGCGGTCAAGCGCCTCGCCGACTCTCTTTCCTACGGAACAGACCGCTCCCCCTTCCTCGGACAGGGTCTCGAATACGTGCAATCCCGCCACTACGTCCCCGGCGACCCCGTCAAAGCGATCGATTGGCGCATCACCGCCCGCACTGGTAAGGTCCACGTCAAGGAATACGAATCCCCAAAATCCCTCCCCGTCTGGTTCATCGTCGACACCTCCGCCTCCATGGCCCTGTCCTCGACCAAAGTTTCAAAATACCAACTTGCGACCCAGATCGCCGGTGGCCTCGCCCTCGCCTCCCTCGACCGCGTCTCACCCGTCGGCATCCTCGGTGCTGGCTCCCGCGAGCTCAATATCAAGCCCTCCCTCTCGCGCGAAACCATCCTGCAATGGCTTCACGAACTCCGCAATTACGACTTCTCCGAACCAACCCGCCTCGGCCAAAAGCTCCTCGCCCTCAACCCCTCCCTCGGCGAACGCTCCCTCATCTTCATCCTCTCCGATCTCCACGATCCCGACGCCCTTCCCGCCCTCAAGCTCCTCGGCCACCGCCACGACCTCGTTGTCCTCCCTCTCCGCGACCCCGCCGAAGACGCCCTCCCCGGGGCCGGCTTCATCCGCGGCCGCGAAGTCGAAACGGGCCGCGAAACCACCCTCTCCGCCAAAAGGCAATTCACCTCCCTCGAGGCCCTCACGACCTCCCTCAAAAAAGCCTCCCTCGACCACTTCCCCATTCACACCGAGCGCCCCTTCCTCGCCGCCCTCCGCCTCTACCTCAAATCCCGCAACCTCCTCTCCCGATGATCAAAGCACCCTTCTTTCTTTTGATCCTAACCTTGCTCTCCCAAGGCCAAACCTCCGCTCCCCTCGGCCTCCCCACCCCCATCACCGATCTCTACATCCCCGGTTCGGAAATCGAAGTCATCCCCCGCAAAGACAACGAGTCCTCCCTCGTCATCCGCATCCTCGAAATCAAGCCCGCGGCCGCTGGCTTCCGCTACGACCTCGAAGCCTACGCCCTCGACCCCGGCACCCATCCAATCGCCACCTTCCTCCGCTACACCGACACCAAAGCCCCGGTTGAGAACCTCTCCGCCACTTTTCAAGTCACCACCATCCACCCTCTCGATTCCCTTCCCAGACCAAGCGACCCCGAACCCGTCCCGCCCCATAAACTCGGCGGATACCAAACCCTCATCATCGTTCTCGGCACCATCTGGCTCCTCATCTTTCTCGCCATTGTCTTCTACCGCAAAAAACAAGTCGCCGACTTCCTCTCCGAATACCCTCCTCCCACTCTCCACGAAAAACTTCAGGTCCTTGTCGCCAACGCCTCCAGCGACGACCTCACCGACACCGAACGCGCCAACCTCGAACGCCTCATCCTCGGCCACTGGAAGCAAAAGCTCCCCCAAATCCAAAAGCTCCCTCCTGCAAGAGCCCTCGTCGAACTCCGCAGCCACCCCGAAGCCTCCCCCCTCATCCTCAAACTCGAGGAATGGCTCCACTCCCCAAACCCCAACCTCTCCCAAACCGACATCTCCCCTCTCCTGGCCCCCTACCGGCCAATAACCTAGTCCCCCACCACCACGCATTCAAAATTCAATATTGAGCGTTCGAAGTTCGGCGTTCCTCCCAACCTTCAAAGTTCGAATCTAAACTCTCGTGATCAAATCTCAGATCTCAAATTTCATCTCTCTCCCGTGACCTTCGCCCACCCCCTCGTCCTCATCGCGCTCGCCATTCCGATCATCCTGATCGTCTTGCAATGGCTCGCCCGCACCCGTGCCCTCCCCCTTCCCTTCGATCACCAAAATCTCACAAATCGCAGATCGCTCGACCTCACCCTCAACCTCGTCAACACCCTCCCTCACCTCGTCCTCGCCACTCTCATCCTCATCGCAGCCGGCCCCCGCACCTTCGAACGCCCCAAGTCCGAACGCGAACTCACCAACATCCTTTTCTGCCTCGATGTCTCCGGCTCCATGACCACTTCATTCGGCGCCGGTGACCGCTTCGCCGCCGCCACCGAATCACTCAACGAATTCCTCACCTACCGGGAAGGCGACGCCTTCTCCCTCATGGTCTTCGGAGGCGACAACCTCCGCTGGGTTCCTCTCACCACCGACGTCTCGGCCTTCAAACACGCCCCCGCTTTCCTCCACCCCAGTAAACTTCCCCGCTGGTTCAACGGCGGCACCTACATCGGCAAGGCCCTCAAGCAGGCTCAGAAAGAACTCCTCACCACCGAAACTGGCGACCGCATGATCATCCTCCTTTCCGATGGTGCCAGCTTCGACCTCTCCAATGGTAACGACGTCAAAATCGCCCGCGATCTCGCCGACAATAACATCACCGTTTACGCGGTCCACATCGGAGGCGGCGCGCCTCCTGCCGAAGTCTCCGTCATCTCCGCCATTACTGGCGGAGAAACCTTTGCCGCCGGTGACCCCGCCGCCCTCAACGCCGTCTTTGCGCGCATCGATGAAATGGCCCAGGCCTCCCTCGTCCGCCTCACCCCAGACCCTGTCGATGATTTCAAACCTTACGTCATCACCGCGCTCTCACTCGCCGGTCTTTACCTCCTCACACTCTTCGGACTCCGCTACGCCCCCTGGTAATGTTTATTCCCATCCTAGTCGCCATCGCCACCGCCCTTCTCGCGACCGGCGCCGAACTCCTCCACACTGGTCGGGTCAAGAAAGTGCGTTACCTCGCCTTTGGTCCTGATGGTCGCTTCTCCGCGCTCTCTATTCTCGCTCCCATCCTTCGCATCCTCTTCCTCGGCAGCCTCACCTGGGCTCTCACCACCCTCTTTCTCCTCGAACCCAAGGCCCATCGCGCCGAAGTCAAAACGGTCGAGCCCAAGGAACGGCGCCACCTCCTCCTCGTCCTCGATGTCTCTCCCTCCATGAAACTTCAAGACTCCGGCGAGGACTCCGGTCTTTCTCGTACGGAGCGCGCCTCCGGTCTGGTCCAATCCCTCCTCAAACGCACCACCGATGACAAACTCCACATCACCATGGTCGCCGTTTATAACGGAGCCAAACCCGTCGTACAGGAAAGCCGCGACCTCGAAGTGATCCTCAACTTCCTCGACGGCATGGACATGTCCTCCGTCTTTCCCGTCGGCAAAACCCGACTCTTCGATGGACTCGAAGAAGCGGCCAAAATCGCCAAAGACTGGCCGCCCAACTCCGCGACCCTCCTCCTCGTCAGCGATGGCGATACCGTCCCCGCCACCGGCATGCCCAAGATGCCTCCGGCAATCGATGGCGTCCTCGTGATGGGAGTCGGAAACCCCACCAAAGGCTCCATGATCGACGGTCGTCAATCCCGCCAAGACGTCGGTGCCCTCCAACAAATCGCGACCCGGCTCGGCGGCCACTATCATGATGGCAATGCGCGCCACGTCCCCACTTCTATCCTCAACGACCTCGGCTCCCTCAAAACCAACGAAGACGGCCTAAAACTCACCCTCCGCGAATACGCCCTCATCATCGGAGTGACCTCCGCCCTCGCCCTCGCCCTCCTCCCAATCTTCCTTTACTTCTTCGCCTCCCCCTTCAAGCCCGGTTCGGGTGGGCACTCGAATTCGAGCAAAACCGCCGCGTGAGCACTCGGGAAATTTCGCCTTAGAACTGGACCCTCCTCGTCCTCCAACCTCTTTGCCGACTTCCAAGAGAGCCGGACAATTCGGTCGAGCGCCGCCGCTTTACCATTCCGTCTCACGAATAAGGGCGACCACGTATTCCCCGGATGGATCACCGGATCGGAGTAGATATTCCGATCCAAATCTTTAAACTCGGCCTCCTTTATCGCCAGACTCGCCGGCAAGGCAAGTGCCCGTCGAAAAGGCAAGGACGACACCGTCTCTGAACTTCAGAGCTCCGAAAGGTCATACCTGAGCCGATAAAAAGACAACCTTCGCCCCTTTGTCACCGCCATCTTTCCCCGCCACTGCCCGGCCCCAATCATATCAGCCTGCAGCATCCCGGAGTCCAGCAAGGGATCGTCTCGCAAATTCCAAACCTCTTGCCACCCCACGAGATCGCGCGACTCCTCGCACACCAACTTCCCAAAATACGCCCGCGTCGAAAAATCCCACATCACCTTCCACGAGCCATCGAAGACCAAGCTCATCCCCGGTCGCGAATCCCCATTCCCCGGATCAGTCGCAAAAAATTCTTCAACTTCATTACTCGAGCCATCCCTATCGGCATCGCCCGCGCCTATCTCCGCCATAAGACTGCCAAAATTCGACATTTCAAAGGCATCACACAGTCCATCTTCATCCTCATCGACCGAATGAAGGCGAAAGGTTGTGACCACCGCGGCATGATCACTCGGCCAAGTATTATTCCTAATTGCATCCGTCTGCCCACTCTCAGGCCCCAAGGTCACCTCAACCTCCATCACAAAGACTTCCGACGCTACCGGAGTGACATCCCCACCTTTGTAGTAAACAAAATCGATGCGATCTTGAGCTTCCCCCCCCTTGAAAATGGGCGACCAAGTCACCCCTCCCTGCAACTCCGGATGGGGATTTACTTCACGAAAAGAATCCTTCATCCCATCTCCGACAACCCTCTTACTTGTGGGCCACGCCACTCCGTGCACCCCGTCATGACTCGACGCCGCCTCTGGAGTCCAGTCCAGATGTGACGGCGCATTGAAGTCACCTGTCAAAATGACCGGCACCTCATCCGCATTCTCCAGCAAGCTCACCATTCCATCCATTAGAGCCGTAATCTCCTCATCCCGCTGTGAAGCCAACTCCTCAGCAAGAACCGTCGCGGCTGTCGCGCCTTCAAGCTGCGCCGCATAAGGTCCATAACGCCGAGGATCGAGATGGCAGTTCATTAAAACGACCTCCCTCGTCGGACGCTCCGCCACAATAATCCGTGCCCCTTGTGCACTTCCCGCGGTTAGCACCTCCCCAATAATAGGGTAGCGACTGATCACTCCCAGAGAACCACTCAGACCCGCCCGATAATACCAGCCCAAGGCCTCCGCAACTTTCTGAGGCTGATACCCTCCCTGGCCGCTGACATTATCCGTGCTTTCCTGCATCCCGATAATATCCGCATCCGCGAGAATAATCGACTCGATCCCCTTGCGGTGTCCGTTAGTCATCTGCCCCCACCCGTGCCAGGCATTATAGCTCATCACCTTCAACTCCCGAACCACCTCCGCACCCGCCCCACAAACCTCAATCTTCAGAGTGGCGTCCCTTTCATTCTCACCATCGTTCGCCCTCACCAAAAACTCCCCTAAGCCAACATCTCCCGCCCCCGGTGTTCCGCCCAACTCGCCCGCTTCCGACACTGTCAGCCAACCCGGCCCCGATACCTTACTAAAAATAAAACCGGGATCGCTCGCATAGGCTGAAATCCTCCCCGAATAGGCCGCCTCGCTCACCGCATGTCTTTTCCGGAACTCCGAAACAACCCAAGACACCGGAGGAACCTCTCGCGAAACCATGACACGCACCGGCCCCGCCAAAACCTCGTAGCCATCATTCGCGAGAAACCACACCGCATACTCTCCCGCCACCAACGACCCCGCCGAGAAAGTCACCGTCCCCTCGGTCGTATTGCCACTACCCGTTTGCGTCCCGTTCGTGTAATTCCAGACCGTCGCACCCGGACTCCCATCCGGAATATTTCCAGGAGCATAGACCCCGATCCAGTCCGTAGCACTCCCCGGCCCACTGGAAAAGTCAACCTTGATGTCCTCTCCGACATCATAGTGCTCCCTCTCTAGAGAGACCCTCTGGGCTAATGCCGGTAAAAACCCAAGGAACGTTACAACGGAAACAATGCGAAAAAAATTCATCTCAAAATATTACTCAATCTTCTCCGCAACCACACGAAGCAATTCTACCAAATTACACCACTTTCCCGCCCCTTATTGGGCGACCTGAACCCGCAGGAACAGCGTCTCGTCGTCAGGAAGTAGTGTCGCCGGAATCCGAAGATTCATTTCATCAGCGTCAGCCCTCACCGGATTACCGACGACCTCCCAACTTACCAGATCAGTCGAGATCCTCACCTCATACACCTGACCGGCAGTCGCAGACCAAACGAAATCAACCCCGTTCTCATCTCGCTCAAATGCAGTGATCTCAAGCGCCGTCTGCACGACCGGGGCCGTCCCAATCGTCAGACGCAAGGGATCGGCGATCCGCTCATAGCTATCATTAACGAAGAAGAAAATGGCATACTCACCCTCGGGAAGCCGATTCCCAGCGAGATCAAAAGTCACCGTTCCCTCAGTGTTACCATCGACGTAGAGAAAGCGAGAGGATGGGGGATCGCCCGAGGGGATGATCCCCGCTTGGTAGATGCCAATCCAATCGCTTGCATTCCCCTGACCTCCTGAGAAGGATACTTCAAGATTCTCCCCAGGAAGTAGGGCGTTCGCCGGAATCGAAAGCAACCCTTCCGCTGGATTGGCTGGAAAGACCGTAGTTCCGGCTTGCAACCCCCCGTTTAAGGTCAGCGTGTAGGTCGTCGCCTCGTTCGGGGCAGGCAAAGTCAGCGAAGTGCGCCCCAAGACATCCGTGACGGTGAATCCGTCACTCACCTCGAGACTTTCGATCACCAAGCCATTCGGATTGACGACCCATCGTAAGATCATTGAGCCTTCCGCTTCGAAGGTCATCGAATCCGACCAAAAAGCTTCTAGATCCGATCCTTGCACCGTAATCGTATTCGGCCCAGCCAACTCTCCGTAACCATCGTCCTCCAGGAAAAAGAGATTCCACTCACCCGGCGGCAATGGTGGCGCGAAAAAAGTCACCGTTCCACTCTCCGACCCCACATCCGGCGTCCGAGTGTTGTTCGTGTAGAACCAAAGTGTCGACGCCAGATCCCCGCCGGGAACGGCTCCCGGCGCATAAATTCCGATCCAGTCCGAAGCGTTGGCGGGACCATTTTCCCAAGTTACGATAATGTCTTCTTCATAGTCATAGACCTCCTTGTCAGTCGAAAACTCGGCGGGCCCGCCATCTACGAAAATCGGCACCGTAACCGTCCGAACCGGATAGGTCGCTTGGTCATCAGGATTGAAGGTCGCCGATAGAATCGAGGTCCCCGCCGGCAAGACCGTCCCCGCCGGAGGATCATACAAAAATGTCCCTGCAATTGCCGCCGTCGCATTCAGATGCGATGCCCCAAGTTCCGTCCCAGCATCAATGTCGGGAGACACCGTGAAAATAATGTCGTAAGGCGGCATCATCATCTTCGTAATCGCCACAAAATCAGTCTCCAGCCCCATCGCCCCGTGCCCCACCGAATTGATCAAAGCATCAGGATCAAGCAGCGTATAATTTGAGATATAGAACCCCTCCGCGCGCGCCGTGAGCGCAAACTCCGTATCAATGTTTCCGTTCCCCGCATTAAGATCATACCCGAACACCCCCATCGCGCGCATCTCATCCCAGTAGTTTGGATTCGTCTGCCACCCCGTCCCAGGCTCGCCCCAGATAATCTTCGCTCCAGGCATCAAATTGCGAAGAGCAGCCGCTGTCGTGGCATTGTTATAAACCCACATCCAAGTATCCTCGACCGCCACTCCCGCGCCGTCTAAGGCCCTCTTAACTGCTTCTTCCATGCCAGTCACTTTAAGATCTAGGTAGAGCTTCCCCCCCTTACCCGTTGCCAAAACATAAGCCTCCTCCAGAGTCGGCACCGGCTCGCCCCTAGAGGCATCGCTAAACCACCTCCCCGCATCAAATGATGCAAGCTGGGCCGCCGTGTAATCTGTGACCGCCCCGCCGCCATCGGTCGTCCGATCCACCGTCTCATCATGCATCAAAACCGCCACACCATCGCCACTCATCCGGATATCAACCTCACAGTAATCTGCCCCTTCATCGTAGGCTAAAGCCAATGCCAAAAGGGTATTCTCCGGCGCACAACAGGACTCTCCCCGATGCGCGATAATGTCCACCTCGCGAGGCAATTCATATGGGAAAGGAGCCGCCGCTGGCCCTGCTACTTGAGTCCCCGCCGCCGTGGCCTGGCCCAAGGCCATCGCCTCATTCATCGTCAAATTACGATCAATAAAGCGAACGCTCGAAAGATACCCCGGAGCCGTCTCCCCTCCGTCATCCGTTAAAAGCTGAAGAGCTCCACTCAGAGACCATCGTTCCCCAATCGCCGCTCCGGTCGTCCCCTGCCCCCCTACGAAAGTCCCGTCAATATACTTATGCAACTGCCCCTCGCCCGGTGCCGAGCGCACCACGATCACCACTCGATGCCAAGTGTCCGGCTTGATCAACCCCGTATATCGAGTTGAAATCCCCACCCCGTTTTCCGTCCCAAAGTAGATCTCGGCATCCTCCGAATTGTCAGGAGCCGTCTGATAAAGCGCGCGAAATTTCCCCTCGCTTCCCGATGGGTAGAGGACATCAACAATAAGAGTATAATTGGAAATCCACCCCTCATCCACAAACACCCCGTTTGGAGAACCGCCGTGGTTTAATGTATATCCCTGCTCGAAGCTGCAAGCGGGGAAAGCCATCACCTCCGCCTCGCCACCTGGCAGAGATGGCAAGCCGAAGGAAGACGCCGTGCCGAAAGCCGTCGCCACCGGCCCCCAACCGGTCCCGTTCGGATCATAGTAATCAAGAGTGGCACTGGCCTCGCCTCCAAGCTCCGCATTTCGAAAGCGGTCGTTGGAGTCACTAAAATTCCAGGTGTGATCAGCCGCCATACAAGGAGCCATGATCATACCTTGAAGCAGGAAGAGACGAGAGAGGGGAGAGAGTTTCATGATTCGGAAATGAGTCTTATTCGACGTTTCAGCGCCACTATAAACCGACTCTGAAATTCCACATTGGGCAAAAACGACAATCTTCTTGGCAAAATGAAGATGCCTCATACGCTAAAGACCGTCGGAGTTACTGAAGATAATTTGCTCTTCACCGCGTCGATCGCTTTCCTTTCTGAAAAATCAAGATTATGAATGTGGCATTTTCATCACAGAGCCGGAGCCACCCGACCATCGGTGTTCGCCTCCCTCCTTGGGCGAGTAACACCCTTCCAATTCTTGGCGGAGTCGTCGATTATATGCGCGTCCACGGACCTTGGAGGATCGAGACTCCCTTCGACTCTTTTGGCGAAATGGAAAAGGTCGAACTCACCACCGGATGGCGCGGCGACGGAATCATCCTCTTCCGTGCCACCGAGGAAGAACTCGCCGATTTTAAAAAACGTAACATCGCCGTTGTTCTCCTCAGCTCGGAGGGACCTGACCACGGCTTCCCGCGCATCACCCCAAACAATCAACTCATCGGACAAGTCGCAGCAGAGCATCTCCTCGAACTCGGCCTACAATCATTCGCCTATCTTGCACGCGGCGAAACCCTCTATCAAAACCCGCAATTTTCTCCCGGCCCGCGCCGCTATTCCCGCGAGCGTCTCTCCGGTTTCCGCAAAACTCTCGCCAAGGCCGAGCACGAACCACTCGTCTATCTCCTGCCCGGACTCCCACTCTGGAAGAAAAACACCTGGCGTAAGATTGAGCAAATCGTTTTGCAATTCCTCCTCGATCTCCCACCCGCCACCGGCCTCTTCGCTGTCGATGACGCTCTCGCCGCCCTCACCCTGCGCATCGCCGAGCGCGAAGGACTTCCCGTCCCCCTGCAACTCGCCGTCATCGGCTTTGGGGATGATCTTAACTACTGCCACTCCTCATTCCCCGCGCTCTCCAGCATCGTCTATCCCGCCCGCGAAATCGGCCGTCTTGCCGCCGCTGAGATCGCCCACCAACTCAGCGGCGCTCCGCCCGAAGCCACCCGCACGCTCATCTCGCCCGGCCCCATTCACCAACGCGAATCCTCCGACTTCGTGGCCATCAGCGATCCCGAGACCGCCACCCTCGTCCATTGGATTCGTAAAGTCGCGCCACTCCGCCCCATCCACGTCTCGGATGTCACCGCTCAATCTCCTTACTCGCCCAGCTCCATCAAGGCAAAATTCCGCGAACACCTCGGCCACGGCCCCAAACGTGAAATCATCAAAACCCGCCTCGCCCACCTCCACTTCCTCCTCCGCGATCCCGATCTCTCCCTCACCAAGATCTCTGAACTCATGCAGTTCAATTCCACTCACGAACTCAGCCGCTTCCTCGTCCGCGAAACCGGCGAACGCCCCACCGCATACCGCGAACTTTTTCAAAAACCCTGCTAGACCTTCGTCGCGCTTAAAAGATAGAAGATCCAACCGTAAATTAAGATCAGAGGACTCACCCCCCAACGATGAAGCACAAGGCCTCACCCCAGGTCAATTCCACGCCACCATTGTCGTTCCGGCCCACCCCTTTGACTAAAATACCCTTTGCCCCTCCCGCTCCCTCATGACTTAACTATCGCAAGTCACCGGAAACCATCTCATCCCATGAAAATAACACCTCATCGCCTTGTCCAATTCACCGCCTCAGGAGTCGCGGCCCTCGGCACCATTGGCAGCGCCCAAGCAACCACTCTCCTTCAGTTTACCAACCAAGGCGCAAACGGAAGCGACCCAGCCATTGCCCCCTCTTACGGAAGTAATGTCGCCGCCAGCGACACTGACAATGGCATCATCGCGAGCGTTGGCGTTGCCGGATATCTCGGCACCCCAAACATCACCCTTACCTACACCAGCTCAATTGCCGGTGCCGGACTCTTCGATTCTTACCCGGGTTGGGATAGCCGCGGCGATGTCCTCCAAACCGACTACCTCAGCACCGACAACATCCTCAGTCTCGCCTTCAATCCAGTCTCGGGCTTCGGTGTCTTAATCAATTCCTTCGATCTCGACGAATTCACGGGCGGCGGAGCCTCCGCGGTAGACTGGAGCATCACCAATAACGGAACCACCATCGTCTCCGGCACTTGGAATGACTTCGAAAGTGAAGACGGCGGACGCTCAACCGTCATCACCGGCATGACCCCAATCCAAGCTGAACTGAATGGCAATAGCACCCTCCTTCTCAACCTCAATCTCACCGGAGGGGCCTCCAGCTACCAAGCTCTCGACAACCTTTCTTTCGACCAAGTCAATGCCATCCCGGAAGCCGGCACCGCCATCCTCTGCCTCGCCGGACTCGGCGCCGGAGCGATGCGACGCCGTCGGAAATAATCCGCCTTAAGACTCGCTCTTGCCCAAGCCCGCCTCGCAACATGCGTCGCGGGTTTTTTCTTCCCCCTACAAATCCATGCCGCCAGACCACATCCAAAAAGCCTTCGAAGAAGGAGACATCGAGACCGGCCTCGCCCTCTACCACGCCGCCCTCCCCCCCCATCCCAACCCCGCCCAACTCCTCGAATTGCTCCACCTCCTCACCTCACTCTATCGCATTCGCGAAGCCCTCGAAATCTCCCACCAACTCCTCAATCACCCCGCTGCAAACGCCACCCACCTCCTCCCCGCGGCCCGCCTCCTCTTCTCAAAAAACCAAATCAAAACCTCCTCCCGCCTCACCGCCCAAGCCCTCCAACTCGATCCCCAAAACCCCGACCTCACCGCCCTGCACGCCTCCAACCTCGAGCGCACCAACCAACGCCCCACCGCCAAACTCCTCCTCACCTCCATTCTCCAAAACCATCCCGCCCACCTCCGCTCCATTCGCCTCCTCGCCCACCTCGAGCACCTCAGCGGAAACCTCCAAAGCGCCCGCCAACTCCTCGATGACCGCCTCGCCGGCCCCAACTCCGCAGAAGACTGGCGACTCGCCTACGAACTCGCTCCAATCCTCGAGAAACTCGGGGAACCAGACCAAGCCCTCGAGATGATGGACTTTGCCAAAAGTCGCCTCCACTTCAAAGCCGGCACCATCCGCAAACAATGGCACGCCATCGCCAAACGCCAGTGGGACCTCACCCTCCAACTCGATCACGATCGCCTCACCCGCTGGTCCACCCCCATCGCGCCGGCCCAAAAAATCTGCCTTCTCGCCGGCTTCCCCCGCTCCGGCACCACCCTCCTCGAACGCATCCTCACCACCCACCCCGCCTGCCTTGGCACCGACGAATCCGGCATTCTAAAAAGCCAATTCCGCGACCCCCTCATCCTCATGGCCTCCTCCACCAAGGACGCCCTCGCCGAGCTCGATCAATTTACCCCCCAAGCCCTCCAAGCAGGCCGTGCCGAATACCTCCGCGCCACCTCCGAACTCCTCGGCGAGCAAATCGGAGCGCGCCTTCTCATCGAAAAAGAACCCCTCCTCACCAGCGACCTCGCGGTCCCCCTCCGCCTCTTCCCCGAAGCCAAAATTCTCATGCCCATCCGCGATCCGCGTGATGTCGTGATCAGCTTCTATTTCACCATCGTCCCAACCGCGGCCCACAGCATCGCCTCGGCAACCCTCGAGGACTCCTGCCGCTACTACGCCGAAACAATGCGCCACTGGCTTTACCTCAAGGAAGTCCTTCCACCCCACCGCTGGCTCGAATCTCGCTACGAAGACCTCCTCGATGCCCCTGAAGCCACCACTAAAAAAATCACGTCCTTCCTCGACCTCCCCTGGTCGCCCGACCTGCTCGACCACACCCGCCGCGAGGCCTCCCGTGCCATCTCAACCCCCACCTATGCCGATGTCGAACGCCCCCTCTACTCCCACGCCCGCGCACGCTGGATGAAATATCGCCGCCACCTCGAGCCCCACCTTCACCTCCTCCGCCCCTTCCTTAAAGAATTCGGATATCAAGAATGAAAACCACCTCACTCGATTCCTCCGCCCTCGATCTCCAGACCCACGGACTCGCAGATCTCAAAAAAGGCAATCCCCACAACGCCCTCGCCCGCTTCAAGGTCGCCACCAAACTTGCGCCCACTCTCCCTGGCCCCCGCCTCGACTACGCCCGCCTCCTCACCCGCCTCTTCCAACTCGACGAAGCCCGCCACCAAATCGAAACCACCCTCACCCATCACCCCCTCGATCCCACCCTCAACCTCGCAGCCGCGCAACTTCTCACCGAGGCCCGATTCCCCGACCTCGCTCTCCAAATCCTCCTGCAATTCCCCGACCAAGAAACAGCCCGCTTCCACGCCGCCTCCCTCCTCGAACGCATGGGCCGCCTCCCCGAAGCACAAGAACAACTCACCTCAATCCACACCTTTGATGCCCAGTATCTCAAAGCCCGCCTCGCCTCCCGCCAAGGCAATCCATCCTCCGCCCTCGAGATCCTCCGCGCCCTCCAAAAACACGCCAACAAATCCTGGCCCGCCGCCCGCCTTGCCTACGCCCTCGGCTCCGCTCACGATGCTCTCGGCAACTACCCCGCCGCCTTCAAATCATGGACCCTGGCCAAAGATCACCTCAAGCCCCTCGCCGGGACTCGCCTCACCGATTCCCGCAAAGAACTCAGCCAAAACCCCTCCCTCTCCCGCGCCCAACTCCTCTCTCTCCAAAAAAGAACACCATCCCTCGACAAGCCAAATCTTCTCTTCCTCACCGGCTTCCCCCGCACCGGAACCACCCTCCTCGATCGCCTTCTCACCCGCTCTTACCACGCCCGTAGCGCCGATGAAAACACCGCCTACCGCGACCTCATAACTTCCAAAATCAGCCGCCCCTCCGACTACCAAACCGCCCTCCGTAATCTTGCCGGAGCCCCTCCAAGTTTCAACGGCTTCCTCATCGATAAAAACCCCCAACTCTTTCCCTCTCTTTCCCAAATTCTCCGTAACCTCCCCCACCTCCCAGTCCTAAAAATCCACCGCGATCCTCGCGACGTCCTCGTCAGCTGCTTCGCCCAACCCTTTGGCCTAAACCACCACTCCGTCCACTACCTCGACCCCGCTTGGTTCACCCACCGTTACCTTGCCGTCATGAAAAACGCACATCAACTCGAAGACACTCTCGAAGATCAACAGACCACTCTCAACTACCAAGACCTCGTCACCCACCCGCAAAAAACCATCGCCACCATCGCCCGAACTCTCGGCCTCCAAAGATCCACCTCCGCACAAAACGAATCCCGTCTCTCCTACTCACCCACCTACGCCGAAATTGAAAAACCAGTCTCGACCCTAGCGATCGCCCGTTGGAAAAACTACCAACCTTGGCTCGCCCCACACTTCGAAACCCTTCTAAAAGAAAGCCCCTAACCAAGCCCGACCCGTCACTTTTACCGTCATAAGAATTCTCAATCGTCGCGAAGTGCTCCGCGATCCGCGCTTCACTGACTGCCTTATCAGAGAAGACCCTCTCCTCTTAAGCACTCAAAACACGCCACCCTTGCGAGCCGCGCAATCAGCGCCACCCTAGCAATATGACAATCACTGCCGCAGATCTCGAAAAGATGGAAAAGCTTCCCCGTGTCCAGCTTGCGACCTCGCTTCCCGGCCCCAAGCCCCTTTGCCTCGTCGGCACTCGCGCCACCACCGGCACTGCAAATCTCGCGCCCTTCTCAAGCGTCACTCATCTCGGCTCCAACCCCGTCCTCATCGGCATGGTCACCCGACCCCACACCCCCGATCGCCACACCCTCAAAAACATCCTCGATACCAATGAATGGACCCTCAACCACGTCACCAAAGAAATCCTCGAACACGCCCACCAATGCTCTGCCCGCTACCCGGCCGACATTTCAGAATTCGATGCCACCGGTCTAACCGAATTCCAACATCCCGACATTATTCCGCCCTTCGTTGCGGAGAGCCCCCTCCGAATCGCTCTCACGCTCGAGGAGATCATCGACATCACCTCCAACGACACCAAGCTCATTGTGGGCCGCGTCACACTCATCGATATCCCCAACGACACCGTCGCCGCCGACGGCTCCCTCGATCTCGCGCAACTCGGCACCCTCGCCTCCACCGCCCTCGACACCTACTTCTCCCTCACCCAAATCGCCAAACTCCCTTACGCCAAAGCCCAAAATCCCTAAACTCTTTCTCTGTCTTGGCCTAGCATTCCTGCGGCCTCCTCCAAAATGATCTCTAAAAGTCTCTCTCGCCGCTCTTACTTCGCTGGCGCCTTTCACCGCGACCGACGAACTCCCCCTTAACTCCCCCTTAACTCCCCCGCGACCGCACCCGGCTGGACCGCTTATCAAAGTTACGAGCATGAGAATCCCTTCTCGGCCATTCACAAAACGACTCTTGTCACCCGCAAAACGAGGAGTGTCTCAGACACCGAAGGTGAACTGACACCCTCCTTTCCCCATCCACTCGGAATGTCATCCCACTCGTAGTATCTCAAGTGCTCCTAAACTAGGATTGCAACTCATACGATCCGATTGGCCTTGGCGAAATACGCCCTTTTCTCATCTCGCGATTAATGATATCACAAAATCTTCAAGAAAACCATTTTCAACCCATGCGCATCATCCTCGCCACCCTCTGGCTCCTCATCCCCCTCGGCTTTGCCGCTTACCACTACGGCCCCGGCCAGGAACAAGTCAAACTCGACAAAACCGAAGACCTCCTTTCCGAAGCCCGCACCGCCGTCGCTGATGAAAATTGGCCCGCCGCCATCGAGTCCTACCAAAAGGCCCTCGCCAAACTTCCCAAGGAGAACAAAGAAAGCGCCCTTCGGATCCAGCTCGAGATCGCCAAGGCCAAAATGCAAAGCTCCGGTCTCCCCGAAGCTCGCGAGGACCTCGCCGGACTCGTTACCCAGCTTAATGACGAACCCACGGTTTCCTCCGAGCTCAAGGAAGAAGCCCTTTCCACCCTCGCCAATGCCCGCTACTACATGACCTACCTCATGAAACTCGAGGGCCTGCCCGCCGAGGAATGGGAACCCGAAATCGAAGCCGCGCGCCAAGAATACAAGTTCCTCGCCCAAACCGGCTCCCATAAGGAAAGGCACCTCGCAGACCTCGAGTCCGCCATCCGGCTTGCTCGCGCCGAGCCCACCGAACTCTACGGCCTGCCCATCCCCAACCAATGACAAGGTTGCAAATCGGGCGGTCGCCCGAATCCAAAAGCCAAGCCAGGCAAGAAACCGCAAGACTCGCGCGGAGCAGGACAAGCACCACCCGCCGATGGTTCCGGATCGTAGTTCTCGACACCGACACCTTTAGATCCCAAAGCCATGCTATTTAGGAGTATCCTACCGCTTTCGCTCGCCCTAGTTCTTTCTCCATCTGTCGGGGGACAATCGCCCCTTCGCACCCAGAAAGGAGCCTCAGCCCAACTCCTTCAAACGATCCAAGAAGTCGAAGAAGGAGCCCCGCGTCCGCAAACCCAGGGCCAACCATCCCCCCCGCGTAAACAACAAACTCCCGCGCAACAACGCGCCCGCATGCTGCAGTCCATGATCATCGACCGCACCACTTCCGGCATTCTCGCCACCCGCCTTGCTGAGAAAAACGTCGCCACCACCCCTCAAGCCACGCCGAAACCTCCCACCGACCCCGAGGTCGGCCCCCCGGAAAACCCCGAGATTAAGAAACTCCGCGAAGACCAAGCCAAGCTTGCCGCCTTCAAATCAGCTTTCCAAAAATTCCGCAGCGACGTCGTCCTCGGGCGCTGGAATCAGGTCCAAAGCTTCCTCGAAGCCCTTCCAGACAACGAGGCCGCTCTCGCCTTCGCCCGTCTTGTCAACCAGCTTAACGCCTCCGTCACCGTCCGCCCTCGCCCTGAACTGACCAGCCTCGGAGCCAAAGCGCACCCGCAACGACAATACCTCCGGCCCGACGAATTCCTCGCGCTCACCGATTCCGCCAAGAAGGCCCCCGACCCACAAATTCTCACCCAACTCGCCAACCTCATCAAGGGCGACAAGAAACCTCCCGCAGATTTCTTCGCCACGCTTGAGAAAGGCACCCGCTATTTCGGCTCGCAAAGTGAGGCAACCAAAATCAGAACAGCCCGCCTTCTCATCGAGGCCGGCCACCTCGCTAAAGTTCTCCCCTTCCTCCCCAACTTCAAGGAAGCCACTGATCAGAAAAATCACAGTGCCCTGAACCTCCTCGGTCGTTTCCACGCCGAGTCCCACTCCGCCGACCAAGGAAAAGAGCACCTTCAAAAAGGCTGGGAAATCTCTCTTGGCATCATCCGCGAAAAGGAGGCCGCCCCCAATGAACGCGCCGAAGCCCTCTACCGCGCCCTCGCCCTCGTCCCCGACCTCGAGGACGGCACCGGGAACGATTGGCTCACCAAAACCTTCGCCAACGCTTCCGCCGAGGGTTTTGAAATCCTCGCCACCGTCGGCACCCTCACCGCCCAGGTCCGCGAACACCGCTCGCCCACCTTCCGGCTCGACCAGCTCAAGCTCCAGTCCGCCGCCGTCGCCGCGCTCATGGGAAATAATAAAATCGATCTCACTCCCTGGCAGGAAATTCTCACGCTTTACGTCCGAAACTGGAATGCCGAAGCCGAGCGCTCCTACCGTCTCGATAACTCCGACTCCATGCGGCCCAAGGCCCAGGTCGATCCCTTTGGCAATCTCTTCTACTCCCGCTACCGCCCCCCTGTCCAACAGACAAACTCCCGCGTCACCCCCGCCATCCCCTCCGGCGACCTCCTCGGCACCCGCCCCAATCAAAAATGGCTTTCCCAAATCGATTCCCCCATCCGCATCGAGAACCTCACCCACGTCGCCAAGCTCTTCCTCAAGGTGAAGGAGGAGGAAAAAGCCTTCCCCATTCTCAAGGACCTCGCCACCACCCGGCCCGAAGAAACCAAAGACCTCGTCCGTGAAATGATCCGCGTCTGGGGCGAAAACAACAACCCAAACCAGCAGTCGCGCTACCGCTCCAGCTACTCTTATTACTACGGCTACAACCAACGCGCCGAAACCATCCCCCTCACCCGCTCCAAACAGGAACGCAATCTCAAGCTCCTCGCCAAAATGGTGCAGGAAGTCAAAGCCCTCGGACTCGACGAAAACTTTCAGGAAGAGTTCGCCGATGCCTTCATCCAGGCCCACTCCCAAGCCGAGGTCTGGCGTGTCGAAGCCCTCACCTCTGTCTTTGGAGAAACCTCCAAACTCGACGCGAAAACCGTCACTTCCCTCCTCCGCCGCATGCGCGAAAACCTCGCCCGTCTCTGGCCCAATCCCAAGCTTCAGGAAAAAGCTAAAACCAACCGCAAGGACAAGGAACTGGAAGCCCAGATCTTCAAAGGCTACTCCGCCGCCAAAAACCTCAGTCTCGACGCCCTCGATCAACACCCCGACAGCTGGGAACTTCAAATCCAGCTCGCTTCGCTGAAATACGAGGAATCCAACTATAAAGCGGGCATCGCCTCCTATCCGGAGCACTCCACCACCAAGAGCTTCGCCCTCGAGGACCTCGCCGCCGCCGCCGCGCAATACTCCAAAACTCTCCCGCTCGAGAACGAAAATGACGAATCAACCGAAGCCTTCACCACTTGGTTTTACGGCGCCCTCGGCTCTCCCAATCTCGCCGCCTTGAAAGCGGAGCACCAACCCGTTCCAGCCGAATTTCCTAAAATCAAGGCTGCCCTCGAAAGCCTCCCGGAACCCGAACGCGCCCGCCACTTCGCGGACTTTGCCAAGACCCTCAACGCCCGCCTTGCCAACGTTTCTGCCGACCTGAAATACCGCTTTCTAGAATCCGCTCTCCAGATCACCGGCAATCACGAACGCATTGTCGAAGCCGCAAAAGTCTTCGAATACTACCAGGATCTCGTCACCGAGATCGAGCTTGATGCCCATCTTGACGGTCCCGACCGCATCGATGCCACCGAGCCCTTCGGCCTCTTCGTGAACCTCCGCCACACCAAGGAAATCGAACGCGAATCCGGAGGCTTTCAACGTTACCTCATCAACCAAAACAGCTCGCCCTACTCCTACAACTACGGGCGACCCACCGAGGACTACCGCGACAAATTCGAGAAAGCCGCGCTGAGCGCCCTCGAAGAACACTTCGAAGTCGTGTCGCTCACTTTCCATAATTCCAAAGTCACAAGCCGGACCGACCCCCAGGAAGGCTGGACCGTCACGCCATACGCCTACTTCCTCCTCAAGGCCAAAGGGCCCGAGATCGATGCCATCCCACCGCTTAAGATCGACCTCGATTTCCTCGATACCTCAGGATACGTCGTCCTCCCCATCGCTTCCGCGGCCATTCCGATCGATGCCACTCAGGAAGCTCCCGCCCGCCCTTACCGGGATCTTTCCCTCGCCATGATCCTCGACCAGCGCGAGAGCGCGAAAGAAGGAAATATCGTCCTTGAGATCCGAGCCTCCGGCCACGGGCTCGTCCCTCCGCTGGACCAACTCGTCGAACTCCCGATCGCGGGATTCAGGATCGACTCCACCGATGATCGCGAACTGCAAGTTGACGAGCTCGATGCCCGCACCGATGACGGAGCGCCCATCTCCACCCACGAATGGCGACTCATCCTCGAGCCGGAAAGCAACAAACTCCCCGCACAATTCACCTTTCCAAAAGTCCTCGCCACCCTCTCCAGCGATCAGGATGAGGGCCTGACGCTGCAAAAATACGACGATGTCGATCTTGTCTCGGTGCAGGAAACAACCGCCATCGTCGCCGGATCGGACTCCCCTCGATGGACTCTCTGGCTCATCCCCGTCGCCATCCTAGCAGCCCTCGCCGGCTTCTTTGCGCTGCATCGTAAACCTGAAATCGAAGAAATTGACCATGGTCCCGACCTTCCTTCTACGCTGACACCCGTCAGTGTCCTCGCTTTCCTTGAAAATCTGGAACGTCATCCGCAACTCCCAGAACAAGCCAGATCCGATCTCTCGATCTCAATTCGATCATTAAAGGACAGATCGTTTGGACCCAGACGTGACGTTCCCGACCTCGAGGAGTTGCAGGAAATTGCCCTAAAATCGGCCGCACCACTTCGGAAAGCAGGGTGAAGGTGCAAAAAGCGCTCTGATCAGGATGTTAGTTGATAAATGTGATCGCTTTTCCCAAATTATCTTCTTATGATCCTCGAATGGTTATTTTCGGCAAGATCGATAAGGTTAATGTACCCAATTTCGCTCTCGCATTAATCTGCGGAGCCGGACCCTCTTTTGCTGCCGAAGGCTTACGTAATCTCCCCTCATCCGCACAGAGCCAGGGCATGGTTGGCTCAAACATCGCCTTGAGCCGCGATCCCTCAGTTGGTCGCCTCAATCCGGCGAGCATGTTGGACCTCGATCGGTCTGCAGTTCAATTCTCACTCACCGGCCTCTACGGGAAAACTGACTACGAATCCCCCACCGGCGTTCGTAATTCGGTGAAGCGGGAGTGGATTCCCGCCCCCGCCTTTCATCTCGTCCACCGGCCTTCCGCTGATTCCAAGTGGGCCTTCGGACTGGGAATCAATGCTCCCTTCGGCCTTGCTCTCGAGTGGCCCCGCGAAGGAAGTTTCAAATTCAGCGCGCCCTACCAGTCCGATCTCAAGTATCTCACCTTCAATCCCGCCATCGCCTACCAGGCCAGCAAAGCCGTCTCAATCGGTTTCGGACTCGATATCGCCTACTCCAGTCTCAACTTCAAACAAGACTATCCTTGGGCTCTTGCCACCATGGACCCGACCACTCCCGGAGGAGGAGCTGAGTTCGATGGCGATGGCTGGGGACTCGGCGCCTATCTTGGCGTAAACGCCCAACTCACTAAAAAACAACGACTTTCTCTGGTCGCCCGTCTTCCCGTCGAGATCGAATACTCCGGTGACTACAGTGTGCAAAACATCCCCTCCGGTCTCGAGGGGACTTTCTCCCCTGATAGCGACTTCGACACTGATATCACCTATCCCGGCAGCGTGGCGCTCGCCTACAAATACGAGTTCAATGACCGCGTCAGGATGGGACTCCAGTATGAGTGGATCCAGAATTCCAGCCAAGACGACATCCCCATCTCCGTAGGGGTAAACCAACCCCTCTACGTCGGCAACGAAAGGCTCCCCCTCGCTTGGCAGGATTCCTACAGCACGGGCCTCGGAGGCGAGTGGGACGCCACCGCGCAACTTACCCTGCGGGCCGGCTACCTCTTTTCAGAGTCCCCCATCAGAGAAAACACCTACACCCCCGCCATCCCTTCCAGCGATCGACACATGTTCAGCGTCGGTGCCACCTACGATTTTAACGACCAGGTGAGCCTCAGCGTCTCTTACATTCAGACCATCTTCGACGACTCCGAAATCGATTCCAATCTCCAGCCCGCCTTCCTCGGGAGCTACGAGGTTAACTGGCAAGCCGTGACCACTTCGCTGACCTACCGCTGGTAGACCCTATAAATACCGCTCTTTCGAATCTGGTTGTTAGACCTGACTCGCTTTATGCGTATTCGGGTTTAACTTTCCACCCCATGGCGCAGCTGATCAGATTACTTCTCCCCATTGTTGTCCTAGCAACGGGATATTTGGGGTATCGCCTGCTCTCCGAAAAGGAGGAAAAAAAGATGCCGCTTCGCCCTGTTTCTAGGATCATTGAGGCCGAAGCCTCCCTTCTGCAGAAGTCCGACTACCGCGTCACCCTTTTCGCCCAAGGGATTGTCCAACCCCACAATCAAACCTCGCTCACCCCGCGCGTGAGCGGACGGATCATCAAGATCTCTCCGAATTTCGAAAGTGGCTCGTTCTTCAATCGCGGCGACGTTCTCCTCGAACTCGATACCACTGACTTCCTCTCCGCCCGCACCAGTGCCGAAGCTCGCCTCGCCCGCGCCGATGCGGCCCTCGTCCAGGAGGAAGCCCGAGCCAAGCAAGCCCTCCTCGACTGGAACGACCTCGGCTACACCACGGAACCCACCGCCCTCGTTCTGCGCGAACCACAGCTCAAGGAGGCCAACGCCAATGTCAAAGCCGCCAACGCCGACCTCTCCGAAACCATCCGCGACCTCGAACGGACCAAAGTCCTCGCCCCCTACGCCGGCCGCGTCAAAACGCGCATGGTAGGTCTCGGGCAATCCGTAAACTCCGGGACCACCCTTGGAGATATCTTTTCCACCGACTTCGCCGAAGTCCGCCTCGCCCTCTCCGGTCGCGAACTCGCCCACGTCACCCTTCCAAATAATCCCGAGGACCCCCCCCTGCCCATCACGCTGGTCGACGCCCTGACAGACGAATCCAATCAATCGTGGAAGGGCATGGTCGTGCGCACCGAGGGCACCCTTGACGAAAGATCCCGCAAGCTTTTCGTGATCGCCCGTGTCAACGACCCCTTTGGTCTCAAGACCGAAACCGAAGGTCCACTCCGCATCGGCCAGCCGGTGCGTGCCATTCTCGACGGCTCCATCATTCCCGATGTCTTCATCATCCCTCGCAAAACCCTGCGCCACCCCGACGAAATCCTTCTCATCAATCCCGAGGACTCCACCCTCAAGCGACAAAAGATCACCCCAATCTGGACTGATAAAGAAAACCTGATCGTCAGTGCAGACCTCATCGAAGGTTGGCACATCGTCACCAATCGCCTCGCCGCCGCCCCAAATGGCGCCAAAGTTAAAATTATCAAGCCGGAAGCGCAGGAACCAAAAGCCGCTTTGAAAGAGAAACCAAATCCAGCCGCCTAAGTCTCCTCGACACCGCGCGCTCTCCCCCCTTTCTTTTCCGCCATCCCATGACCTTTAATCTCGAAGAACTTCCCCCCGGCGATCGTTATCGCATCCTTGCCTCCCTCGTGACACCACGCCCCATCGCTTGGGTCACCACCTGCGATCAAGATGGGCGCACCAATGCCGCACCCTATTCCTTCTTCAACGTCTTTGGGTCCAATCCACCCCTCGTCGCTTTTGCCCCCGGCAACAAGGACCGCAGCACCCCGAAAGATACCGCCCGCAATATCCGCGAAACCGGGGAATTCGTCGTCCACATGGTCGATGAACCCCTTGGCGACATCATGGTCGCCACCTCCGCCACCCTCCCCCATGGCGAAAGCGAACTCAACCTGCACAAGCTCGCCACCCTCCCCTCCGAGAAGGTCAAAGTCCCCCGTATCGCCGATGCTCCCGTCGCCCTCGAATGCACCGAGCACTCCACCATCGAGATCGGGTCCAACCGCCTCATCATCGGCATCGTCCACTTCGTGCACGTCCGCGAAGGCTTCATGGATGAGAAAGGATACCTCCAACCCGGCCACTACCACCCCCTCGGCCGCATGTCCTCACCCGATTGGTATTCCCGCACCTCGGACCAATTCGAGATCCCCCGTCCCGACTAGAACAAACGCGCCATTCCCAGAGGAATACCGCGTTTCCCGAAAAGGAATCTGCACCCTGACAGGCACTTCAAAAGTCTCGCTGACGTCAGAACGACAGGCACGATGCCCTCGGCAAAAAACACCTCAGTCTTGTTCCCTGCCACCCTCAATCGTCCATTTTTAAATCGCGCAATCGTTCCTTCCCAAAATGCTCCTCTCCTTTGACACTCTCGGCCCTTCCCACAACGAACCCCTCGTCTTCCTCCACGGCCTCGGCGCCGGAAAATCCCAAACCACTTCCGGCCTCCCTGATCTCGAAAACATCCATCTCATCGCCCCCGACCTCCCCGGCCACGGCGACTCGATGCCCTTTGACCCCGCCTCCTTTTCCTTCGACTCCTTCGCCGACCATGTCATCGCCCTCATGGACCACCTCGGCATCGCGAAGTGCCACCTCGGCGGCCTCTCCATGGGATCCGGCATCACCCTCAATATCGCCCTCCGCTATCCCGACCGCTTTAAAAAGCTCATCCTCCTCCGTCCCTCCTGGCTCGACTCACCGCAACCAGCCCACCTCAAGCTCGTTGCTGATGCCGGTGAAATGGCCCAACCCGCCTTCGAAGCCCTCCCCGAATTTCAAGCCCTCCTCGCCTCCAACCTCCCGGTTGCGAACTCCATCACCGGTGTTTATAAGCGCCCCGACAACGCCGTCCTCTCCCGTATGTGGAAGTCCCAACCCTTCCACTCTCTCGCAGAACTCAGCACCATCACCGCCCCCGCCCTCGTCATGTCCAGCCCACGCGATGACCTTCACCCCGAATCGGTCGCATCAGCGATTGCCAAGGCCCTCCCAAACTCGCAACTTATCGCGCTTCCGGCCCGCTACCATGAGCCCGAAGCCTACCAAAAATCCCTCAACCAAGACCTCAACCAGTTCCTAAACTCATGATCACCAAACGTCTCACCACCGAGCAAATCCTCGCCAACCTCAAGGCCAAAGTCGACGCCCGCATCCCCATCATGATCTCCTCGGCGGGATCCGGCCTCGTTGCCAAACTCCTCGAGCGCGAAGGTACCGACTGCATCAACACCTTTTCTGGAGCACGTCTCCGCTCCAATGGCATGGGGACGATGGCCATGATGTGGCCCATCCTCGACTCCAACAAGCAGACCCTCACCTACACCCGCGAGGACATCATGCCCGCGCTCGAAGGCAAAGCCTTCGTCTGCGCCTGCCTCAACGCCAACGACCCTCTCAAGGACATGCGCATGGTCCTCCAGGAGTGCAAGGACATGGGCGTCCAATCCGTCTCCAACATCGGCCCCTCGATCTCCTACATCGACCACGATTCCGAGATCTTCAAAGTCATGACTTCCGCCGGCATCACCCTCCAAAACGAGATCGATATGCTCATCCTCGCCAAAGAGGAAATGGACATGGTCTCCGTCGGCCTCGCCTTCACTGAAGAAGATTCCTACGACATCTGCGCCCAGGCCAAGCCCCACATCTTCTGCTACCACGCCGGCACCACCAAAGGCGGCATCAAAGGCTACGACAACGGCATGACCATCGAGGAAACCGCGGTGCAGACCGAAAAAGTTTACCAAAAGTGCCGCGAGCTCAGCCCCGACACTCTCCTCGTGGCCCACGGCGCTGCCATGGAAACCCCCGCCGACGCGCAATACATCCTCGACCACACCAGCGGCCACGGCTTCTGGACCGGCTCCTCCACCGAGCGCCTCCCCATCGAACGCGCCGTCACCGCCGCCGCCGGCGAATTCCGCAGCCTCACCTTTAACACGTAAGAATAACGGCAATGACAAGAGTTACCTGCCTTCTCGTTTTACTCAGTTCAACGCTCTCAATGATGGGAGCCGACCTCAGCGATCTGAGCTACACACAAAGCTCTGGTAGAATCAAAATCACTGGATGTAAAACGACGGCATCTGGTAACCTTGTCATTCCAAGTGTTATTGACGACGTTGCGGTCACCACGATTGATCGCAGAGCCTTTGCCCTCTGCTCTCTGCTTACCGGCGTCACCCTGCCTACTAGCTTGACTGAGATCAGAGACAGTGCCTTCTCAGAATGCACGGGCCTCACATCCATGACAATTCCCGACAGTGTTGTCTCCCTGGGCAATCGAGCTTTCGAAAACTGCAAAGCACTCTCGGAAATTTTTCTCGGCGACGGTCTTGAAGAACTATCTGCCAACCTCTTCCAAGGGTGCTCAAACCTGGCTACGATCAACTTTGGCCTTAACATCACACAGATAGGATTTTCCACTTTCGAAGACTGCGAAAATTTGGTGGAAATCCAAATCCCATCGAGTGTCCAGATCATCTCAGATAGCGCTTTTAGGGGCTGCGACTCACTCACAACGGTCGTCTTGAAAGAAGGCCTCACGACAATAGAAGATGGCGCATTCGGATCTCTTCCGAGTTTACTTGCCCTCCGGATTCCAAACTCTGTCACATTCCTTGGCGAGAACTCCTTCACCGGATCATCTAGCTTGCGGACAGTCGCGATAGGAGATGGCCTCACTTCCATTAACAGAGCCTTCTCATACTCTCCCGCACTTGAAGAAATCACCTTTGGCGAGAACATCAGAACCATCGAGTATGGCGCTTTTTTGGGGAACACGAATCTGAAGAACGTGACCCTCCCCGAGGGACTTGAGTCCATTGGAGCATCGGCATTCCTAAACTGTTCCAGCCTCACCGAAATCACCATTCCCGACACGGTAACAACTCTCGGCGAACAAGCTTTCCGCGGATGCAGCACCCTGGCTGAAGCCACTCTTTCAAATGGATTAACAACCTTGGAGTTTGCCACTTTCTTAGACTGCGTTTCTCTAGTTTCAGTGACGCTGGGAAATCAAATCGAAACGATTGGAGACACCGTTTTCTTTCAATGCCACCTGTTAGCCAATATCAATTTCCCTCCGAGCCTCAGGGAAATTAAAGACACCAGTTTTTCAAACACCGGACTTGAGTACCTGGTCCTTCCAAATTCCATTCTGGCGATTGGGAGTCACAGCTTCTCGGGATGCCTCGACTTGACCGATATCACCCTCCCGGAAGGCTTGACAACAATCCCCCCCGGTGCTTTCGCAGGTTGCGAGACCTTAGCCCAGATCTCCCTCCCACAATCACTGACATCAATCGGAGAAGGTTCCTTCTCGGGTTGCCAATCACTCGTGACTCTCACGATCCCGTCCTCAGTGACCGTAATTGAACGAAGCGCTTTTTCCCAGTGCTCTTCGCTCATCAACGTCATACTTCCTCCCAACCTTGCCGAACTTGGGCCGGCTGCTTTCTCCCGTTGTAGTAGCCTTACCGAGATCGTCATCCCTGAAAGCATCACCTCCATATCTCGAGACTGTTTCTCTCAATGTTTGGAACTCGTAACTGTCACCATGGGAGCAACCATGAAAACAATTGGAACTTCAGCCTTCGCTTCCTGTGAAAAGCTAACGTCTCTAACCCTTCCCGAAGGGCTTACCTCCATCGGTGCGAGTAGCTTTTGGGACTGCCGCATGCTTCCGGGAATCATCATTCCCTCCACTCTCACCACAATTCCAGGTGGCGCATTTGAAAAGTGCGCGAGCTTCACCTCCCTTCTCATTCCAGATAATATCACAACGCTTGAATCATCCTCTTTTTCCGACTGCCTCTCGCTGACCACCGTTGCGATCGGCGAAGGGACCACCACGATTGGTTCTTTTGCATTCCGAAACTGCCCCTTGCTCGAAGATCTCTCAGTTTCACCTACCAACCCGGCTTTCACGGTCTTGGACGGAGTCCTTTATTCCAAGGATCTCACAACTCTTATCCGCTATCCTCCAAACAAACCCGGGACGGACTTCACCATCCCCTCAGCCGTCTCTACAGTCTCCTCCTTCTCATTTCAATTTGCAAGAAACCTCACCCAGCTTGTCCTGAATGAAGGCTTGGAAAACGTTTTCACCGGCGCCTTCGCTAACCTAGAACTCCTCACCGAAATCACGATCCCAGCCAATGTTACCGTGATGGCTCGAAGCGCCTTCACGCGAAGCAATAGCCTCACATCAATTCATGTAGACCCCGCTAACCCGGAGTTCTCCAGTATCGCCGGAGTCCTCTTCAATAAGAACCAAACTTCCCTCATCTCCTATCCTTCCGGGAAGCCGGATTTAACCTATCAAATCCCCGAAGACACCATTACGGTTGGAGACGCTGCCTTTTCCGGATCTTCGACAGTTGAGCATGACGGATTTTCTCTCTGGGCGTCAGGATCGTGTTCCCGAGTGATGACGTAATTTGAGTTCGAGATACTCTAAGTCCCGTATGCCGCATGCTTTGTGAATGATTCG
>Ga0222650_1000371_pt1 | contig 37217 bp, 38 predicted proteins | sample AntAcemetagen367_FD_179820 | JGI IMG/M metagenome (GOLD analysis project Ga0222650, IMG submission 179820) | Saline water microbial communities from Ace Lake, Antarctica - #367 | ecosystem: Environmental > Aquatic > Non-marine Saline and Alkaline > Saline | place: Antarctica: Ace Lake... | reverse complement strand
TTAATCAGGGTATGAGCTCTTAGCTCTTAACTTGTTTATAGTTCACCTCCGTGTTCTCCTTTCCCTTATCCTTACAGACTAGGTTTATACGCTAAAACTACTTCTGCAAGTCTAAAGGAACTTGTTTGAGGGTCTATCAATAGATGCTGAAACAAGTTCAGCATGACTGATTCTGTTAGCCTTGGATGTAAGAGCAGATAAGTCACCTAAAATATTTCTCTGCGTCTCTGCGAGACTAAACGAATCTCGAATCCGTTTCCATCACGTGTCCGCAGCCCTTGCAGGTTCTTAGCTCTTCAGAACCGTAGAACTCTTTAAAACGAGACAGAAAGTCTGTCTCAATATTGGTAAGCGGGAAATAGGTTTCGTGCAATTTGTGGTTGCACTTATCGCAGAACCAAAGCAGCCCGTCCTGCATATCAGTTCCTTTTCGCACCGCTTCAATCACCAACCCGATAGAGCCTTCACTTCTTCCCGGAGAATGAGGTGTTTTGGCTGGTAGCAGGAACATTTCTCCAGCTTTAATCGGTACATCAACAGCTTTTCCTTCTTCTTGAATTCGGACATTGATACCGCCTTCCAATTGATAGAATAACTCTTCCGTTTCGTTGTAGTGGTAGTCCTTCCGCGCATTGGGGCCGCCCACAATCATCACAATAAAATCTCCTGCTTCTACATAGAGATTCTTGTTGCCAACAGGTGGTTTTAAGAGGTCGCGATTATCATCTATCCACTTTTGGAGATTGAAGGGTTTTTGAATTGGCATGTTATGAATGTTACGTAAAGTGTGAGTTCTGTTTTATCAATCTCGCTTCAATTAAGATAAAGTTGTGTGCAAATACCGTTTGCAAACGATTTATACCCCTCAGCAGTGAAATGACCGTCCTTTGGCCAGTAGTACGAGTCAATATTGTTGATTATTGAATCTTGACTGAAATACTGGAACAGGTCAATAACACGAATTGACGGGTCTACGGAAAAACCTGTCAGTTGTTCATCAACACTTGTCAGCATGCTAGGACCTGGAAAAGGCATAATCACCAACGTGAATCCGATTCCATTTTTAGATGCTAAGGTGTTAAAGTCATTTATCAGCTTCTTCAAGCTAACCTTACTCTGCTCGGTGCTGGTAGAGAATTCCGCATCCGTCATAGCCATGTAGTTGTAATCTAGCATATTGACACTGATGTATCGGAAGAGGGAAGAGAACCGGAACAAACGGTATTTCAATGAGGGACTTCTATACTCAACAGTCCCATCTTCGCGAAATCGCGCCATGCCTCCTCTGGAAATAAGATCTGTAACGTCTGTTTCATTGATACATAAAATCACATGGCTTGGCTTTTTCTGAAGAATTAGGTCCCGAAAAACGACAAAATTGAAGAATGGGTCGCACCCAGCAATCCCACAATTGTAAATGGACCTCGGGTGGTTTTGACTGTTTAAACAATCCTGCAAGTAGCGAGGCCATGTTTCTGTGCTATCAGCTCCAACACCTTGTGTAAAAGAATCTCCAAATGCAACAATTGTACTGTCTGCAAAAACATCAGGGAAGGGCCGGTCAAAAAAGCCATCGTTGTTGGTTACTAGCCGATAATTAAACTCATCATCAGAATTGAACACGATTGTATCGTTAATACCAAATCGATAGTAGTGACTTGATGGTTCGCCAGAATACGCATCGTAAAACTCTCCTATCTCTACGTTGGGAAGAACCGTACCCACAATCCTAAATATAACCTCTGCACCAATCAAAGTGAGGACGATTGATGCAAATGTCAGCATTAGATTAGCCTTCGATGGGCTACTAAACCAAGAACGGAAATTGTTCATGATAGATTCATAATAAACGATATTTCTGATTCATTTATATCGATTCCGAACAGACGAATCGCTACACCCCAAAGTAAGGAAATTCAAGTAGTTTTGACCAAAGCCTGAACATGAAAATTGACCTTACGGGAAAACGAGCGTTGGTGTGCGGAAGCACCGCTGGAATTGGCAAAGCGACAGCATTGCAGTTGGCAAAAGCTGGTGCTTCGGTTACGCTATTAGCACGAAATGAAAAAAAGCTGAAAGCTGTTCTTTCTGAATTGGATTCATCTGAAGGTCAAATCCATGGTTATTTGGTAGCCGATTTCAGCAAGCCCGAAGCGCTGAAAATTGTGGTGGAAAACCACATGCAATCTGCGAATGCGTATCACATTCTTTTGAACAATACAGGAGGCCCTGCTGGAGGAAAAGCTATTGCTGCAGAATTGAACGAATTTGAAGCAGCCTTCCGTTCGCACCTAATGTGCAATCACATTTTAGTGCAATCTCTTGTTGAAGGAATGAAAGCTGAGAAATACGGTCGTATCATCAACATCATCTCTACTTCAGTGAAAATTCCATTAAACGGGTTAGGCGTTTCAAACACTATTCGCGGAGCAGTTGCCAGTTGGAGTAAAACCTTGGCAAATGAATTAGGTGAATTCGGTATTACCGTAAATAATGTGCTGCCAGGCGCAACCGAAACCGAACGTCTTTCAAGCATCATCACAAACAAGGCTTCCAAAACTGGAAAATCGGAGGAGGAAGTAAGTAACGCCATGCGCGCGCAAGTTCCTGCTGGGCGGTTTGCTCAACCTTGGGAAGTAGCAGCGGCAGCAACTTTCCTAGCCTCACCACTTGCCAGTTACATCAACGGAATTAACGTTCCTGTTGATGGCGGAAGGACGGGGTGTTTATAGTTTTATTTTTAAATCATGCGTTTAATCTTTTTTTCAATTCTTGTTTTTGGTTGTTCGTTTTCTTTCGCACAAACCCTTGAATTTTCTGCAATTCATTGGGATACGGATGATGGGGTTAAGACAAAGGTTCATGTTAAAACTACACTTGAGGCAAGTGGAAAAACGGCAAGCGATTTGCGAAAAATTGTATCTACGTGGTACAGGAATCGTTTTGTTGAAACTGACTTGATAAGAGTATACAAAATCAATCCAGTTACGGGTAAGATGGAGTGGATGAACGAAGAAAATAAACCCTTATTTGTAGACGAAAAGGATAGGATTTGGACGCCATATGTGAAGTGTAAAAACTGTCTAGCAGTAAGAAAAAACGACAAAAATGGGGCGGACGGATTGTTTCAAATGGACATCAGGTTTAAAGAGGGTAAACTTCTACTAGTTCTCGCTAATCATTATTCCATTCCAGACGATTCGTATTTGAGTGACTGGGTATTAAACAGAAAAGGAGAATTGCAGATTGAAGAAAATGATTCTAGGCAAGAAATTGCTGCTCAGTATTTTTCCAGATTGGTGGATGATTTGAGTTCATTTATTGCAAATCCAACTGTCGGAAAAGAAGAACCAACAATTGATGACTGGTAAATAAACTAACTCACTCCTTCCCCAAAAGCTTAAACCCTTTTCCATGAACATTAACAAGTTCAACTTCAGGGTCCAGCGATAGGTACTTGCGGAGCTTAGCAATGTAAACGTCCATGCTGCGCGAGTTGAAGTAGTTGTCATCGCCCCAAATTTTGTTGAGAGCATAATTTCGGTCAAGCACATCGTAGCGGTTTTGGCACAACATGTTCAGCAAGTCGGCCTCTTTGGTAGTCAATCGTTTGCTTTCTTCGTTAATCGTGAGTGTTTGCATGTCATAATCGAACATGAATTCACCCAGCTTCACTGCTTCCTTCTTTTTGGTTTTACCCACTTCCGGTAGGGTTCTGCGTAGCACAGCCTGCATCCGCATAAGCAACTCGTCCATACTAAAAGGCTTAGTGATATAATCATCCGCGCCAGCGGTAAACCCTGTCAGTTTATCATCCTTCATGCTCTTGGCCGTGAGGAAAATAATTGGAATATGTTTGTCCGTTTGACGGATTTCTTGTGCCAAGGTAAAGCCGTCTTTCACGGGCATCATCACATCCAGAATGGCAATATCAAAACCACCTTTAGCAAACTCTTCGTAGCCCTTTTTTCCGTTCACGGCCAACGTGGTTTCGTAGCCTTTAGCATTCAAATATTCGCGAAGCAGCATACCCAAATTCGGATCGTCTTCCGTCAGTAATACGTTAATCTTTTCTGTGCTCATGCTTGGTTGTATTTATGGGGGATGAGTATTTCAAATCTGCTGCCTTTATTCAGCTCACTTTTCACTTTTATCCAGCCGTTGTGCTTGTCAACGATGGCTTTCACGTAGCTCAGGCCAAGGCCAAAACCTTTCACATTGTGGATGTTTCCTGTTGGAACACGGTATAATTTCTCGTATATTTTCTTCTGATTCTCCTTCGATATTCCAATACCGTTGTCTTCCACAAACACCACAATCCCCTGTCCTTCATCGCGTGTTCCAACCTTTATTACAGGAATTTTTTCGGTGTATTTCAACGCATTATCCACCAAGTTGAAAACCACATTCGTAAAGTGGATTTTATCAGCCTGAACAAGCGTATTTGTCGCTTGCAAATCGGTAATAAATGAACCTCCTTTTTGCTCCAATTGAATCTTCATATTCTGAAGCACCTGATCCACCACTTCATTCACATTGATATCAACGATTTCAAGCTTCAGTTCACCCTTGTCCATCACCGCAGTTCGGAGCACATTCTCAACCACCATCGCCAAACGCTTATTCTCGTCAGCAATCACATTAATATAATTGTCAACGATTCCCTTCTTAGATTTAATATCAGGGTCGCCCAACGCCTGACACGCCAACGAAATGGTACTAATTGGAGTCTTCAACTCATGCGTCATATTATTGATGAAATCGTTCTTGATTTCAGATACTTTTTTCTGTTTGATAATCGTAGAAACCGTGAACGAAAACGAGAAAATGATGACCAGAATAAACATCGTTGAGATGGTTAAAAGCAACCACATGGTACGCAGCAAATACTTATTCTGATTTGGAAAGAAAATGCTCAGAAACTTAGGCTGACTAAACACATTTCCAGGAGTAAAATTGACCTTGTGTGGTGAAGCAATCACCCCTTCCACCTGATCTTTACCGCAGGCCACGAAAAATGCATTCATAAACGGGTCGAAAATGCCATATGCATAATCAGCACCAATTCCCTTGTCTTTCAATTGCTGCTGCATTAAGGAGTCTAGCGCAATCGTATCAATCTCATCCGCCTGGTTGTACAAATCAACATTCACAATCTCCTCAAAAATCTCGTTCACCATATCCGCCCGCTTCTCCAGCCATTGCAAATTCATGCTCTGCGCCTGCTTAAGCGAATCAACATACCATGCCACTTCATCCTGAGATTCCGGTATAGACGGCTTTCTAATCGGGCCATAATTAGGAGACTCAAAATGCTTTTCACGACTCCGTTTTACAAACGTTCCGCCAGAGTCAACCAAAAACTCCTCGTACACACTAATTTGAAACTGCGCCTGCACATTCCCAGGGAAATTTTGTTTGTCAGGCGAAAAGAAATGATGGAAATTTTCGTTCGCGTGAATATCCTGAGCGTTTACCTCAAACACCGGTGGCCCACCAAGCGCCCCAATATATTTTGATTGCTGAAGTAAATGAAGGCTATCCTGAGTTTTTCTAATGGCGTGAGTAATTGAGTCCATCTGCCAAATTAGGCGCGATTGTTTCTCACGCAGATCCATTTTCAACGCAAGACTCTCAGCCGTTTTCAGCTTTTCATACTGATAAACCACATCGCCAAGCGCCTCATTTACCGTTGTCTGGAACTTCTGCTCCCGCAGTTTTACCGCGTTATTTATCCAATACACCTGAATTCCAATGAGCCCAATAAGGGACACGGTCATTAAAATCACAGTCGCTTTTATCGTATTCTGTCCCAACACATCAAAGGTACGCGCGCAACATGGCCCATATTATTCCCTTAACACATTTTAACGAGCCTATTTATTCGGGCGTGCCCGCCATGCCAGTTTGGTTGAGCGCAATCGAAACTAAGTACATGGCGGTCAAGCTGTTCGCTATATCTTTTTCCGCAAACCCTGAAGTACTCGAAGGGGTGAACAGGAAAAAGGATGCCGCTTCCATCCCTCACGCACGGGTTCTACCAACATCATTGCTTAGAAACGTGAATCACAACCTGATATAGAACATCCGCGTTCCGTTCGCGTTTCCTTAATTTCGCCAGCTCAAATGAGACACGTAACAGAAATACCTTTCACAGATCCTGTTTATGTTCAGAAGGAAACTTCGGGATTTACAACGTTTATGCTGAATTACATACGTGATGAACGGGATATCGTGTTCATTCATCTAATCATTAAAATTCTGCTCGTTATAGTGCCCTTTGCGGTGTTCTTGTACATTCCTGGGATGTTCAGTTGGTGGATTGCACCCGTTTATCTCGGCATCAACTGGGCGCTTTTCACACCTCCTTACATTCTCATGCTGCACTGCACCAGTCATCGTCCGCTTTTTAAGCGCAAGCACGATTGGTTAAACAAGATTATCCCGTGGTTTCTCGGGCCGTTTTTTGGCGAAACACCCGAAACATATTTCGGACATCACATGGGAATGCATCATCCCGAAAACAACTTACGTGAAGACCTAAGTAGTACCATCGAATTTCAGCGTGACAGTTTCGGAGACTTTATGAAATATTTTCTTCGGTTTATCACCCTTGGAATGGTTGATTTAACCAACTATTTCACTCGTAAAAAACGATTCAAATTACGAAAGAACGTAGCGCTAGGCGAATTAACCTGGTACCTATTTGTAATTGCCATGAGCTTTGTAAACTGGCAAGCAACGCTAACTATTTTCATCATTCCGTTCGTGTTCACTCGCTTTGCTATGATGGCTGGCAACTGGGGACAACATGCTTTTGTTGATGCCGATGCGCCCGCCAATTGCTACCGAAATAGCATTACCTGTATTGAGGTGAAATACAACCACCAATGTTTTAATGATGGTTACCACATCATTCATCACATCAAGCCTGCCATGCATTACACAGACATGGCCAAGGAATTTCGCGATAACCTAGATGATTACAAACGCGAAAAAGCCATTGTGTTTGAAGGCATCGATTTCTTCGTGGTTTGGTTTTTTGCCATCACTCACAACTACAAAGCATTAGCTAAACGCTTTGTGCGCTTAGACGATTCTCTTCAAACGGAAGAAGAAGTAATTGCTTTTCTGAAAACGAGAATGGCGAAGCTGCCAGAGGATAAGCTTATTTAGGTCTTTCCAACCCAAAATACAAGCATTCAATTCCATAAAATGTGCCCGTTCCTTCTTCCCGTAAACCGATTTTCTTAATCACTGCTTGAGAAGCTAAATTGTCTGGCCGAACGATGGCGGCAATGCGTTTTAAGCCAAGTGTTTCAAATCCATATTTGAGTAATGCTTTTCCAGCTTCTGTGGAATAACCATTTCCCCAAAATTTCTTCTTTAATCGGAAGCCAACTTCAACTTCTCCATCATTCGGGAGATGTTTGAGAATGTACCAACCCATAAACGCATTGGTGTCTTTCAAATAAGTAACCCAAAGTCCTAGTCCAGGATTCTCCTCCATGTATTTCATCACTCTCGGCACCCCTTCTTCTTGGTGTTTTCTATCTCGTGGAACGCCATCAGTAATGTAATGCAACACTTCTGGGTCGCTGTCTAAATCCGCTAGGTTATCGATGTGTTTCATCTCCAAAGGCACAAGTAAAAGCCTTTCTGTTTCTAAAGTTGGAGTTGCCGAATTTATCATAGCGCAAAGATGCAGAATAGCCCGATTAGGGTATTGCCGCTGGCTGAGCCCTATCCTACTTTTGAGTCATGCAGTCGAACCATCAACCGAAAAAAGAACAATGGGAAATCATCCCATTCTCGGTTGTGCCTGCCATCGAACTGAAGAAAAAAAAGAAGAAGCGTTGTTGCGAGAAGTATAAGCGCAAAGGGAAACGCTGTGGTTCTTGTCCGCTTACTAGCTGCGCGTAGCTATTCGTACCTGTAATGCCCAGTTATGGTATAGCGGAAAAGACAATCTTCTTTTACTTGCCCTGCACCAATATTGTGAACGATTAATGGCCTTTTTGAGAACAGTGTTTTCTCATCAATCACAATTCCGATATGGGTAATTCCTCTTCCTAAATTCCACGTCACAATATCGCCAGGCAGATAATCTTCTGGATTTTCCGATTTAGATAGCTCCTTACCGTGTCGCTCAAAAAATCTCATCAAATTAGGTACACGTCTGTGGTCAATGTTTTTGTCCGTTATTTTTAAACCCCAATTTTTAGGATAGACCTGAAAGTTGGCTTTCATGTCTTCGTGAACTAGTTTTTGGAGGTCAGTTCCGAGTTCTCGATATGCTCTAATCACAACATCAGTGCAAACGCCTTTTCCTTCGGGCACATCGCCATTCGGATAATCAATACTGAAATAGCTTGGGTCGTAAATAACCGTACTGTTGGTTAGGCTAATAGCGGCATCTGCCAATGCCTGGTTTTGTGCTGAAACGGAAAGTAAAAAGCCCGTGAATAGAAGCGTAAAAAGTACTCTCATCGGTAGGAAAAAGGTTAGTATTGTATGAATGAAACGGATTTGTTTTTCGCTGATTTTCTCAACCTTAATTCTGAACGCCATGGCCACCATTGATATTGTAAATAAGGAAGTTAACGGCATGACTTTCAAGTGTAGAGTTGCTGGAAATCCAACTGATGAACCCGTGATTCTATTACACGGTTGGCCAGAAACTTCCCACATGTGGATTAGTCTAATGGAGAAACTTTCTGCCGAAGGCTACTACTGCATTGCGCCAGATCAGCGTGGTTTCAGCCCGCAGGCGAGACCAGAAAAGGTGAAAGACTACGCCATTGAGTTCCTAGCCGGAGATGTGATTGGAATTGCCGATGCATTTGGCATTAAAAACTTTCAACTCGTTGGACACGATTGGGGCTCGGCAATTGGCTGGGCAGTTGTAGCGTTCTATCCAGATAGAATCAAAAGCTGGACGGCCATGTCTGTGCCACACTTGAAAGCTTTTAGTGATGCCGTACGTTTTAACAAGAAGCAGAAGAAGATGAGTCAGTACATGTCTTTCTTCCAATGGCGGGGAATTCCAGAATGGTTTTTACTTAAGAAAGACAGACTGAATCTGCGGAAAACGTGGAAGAAAAGTTCGCCTGAAGAATTGCAAGATTATTTAGACGTAATTGGCAACAAGCCAGCTTTAAAAGCATCGCTGGGTTACTATCGTGCCAACTACAAATTGCTGAAGAAAGGGCAGAATATGGAGGATTATCTTGAAGTGAAGACACCTACTCTGATGATTTGGGGAAAGAAGGATATTGCTATTGGACCAGTTGGCGTTGAAGACACCGCCCAGTATATGAAAGGACCTTACGAATATGTTGAGTTAGACGCAGGTCATTGGTTAATGCAAGAAGCTTTTGAAGAATGCTACGCCTCTATCAAAAATCACTTGGCTAAGTATAAATAGTGCCAATTATTGAGGATATACAAGTTGGCAAAAACAGACTAGGCCTGTGGCGGATTGACGGCTCAGAAATGAGCTTCGAAACCCAGTACCCTGAAGTAGCAGCGCTACTTTCTGTTCGTCATCCAAGAACACAATTACAACGTTATGCTTCGCGATTGCTTTTGGCAGAAATGCTAGGCGAAATGCCGCAAGTTGAGAAAAATGAACATGGAAAACCGATGCTCCCAAAACATCCTTTAGAAGTTTCTATTTCTCATACCGAGGGTTATGCGGCCATTCTTCTTGGAACCGGACCGCTTGGTGTAGATGTGCAACATTACAAGCCGAATGTGCTGAAGGTGAGAGATCGTTTCTTGGATGAGAATGAGCAGGAAATGGCGCAGGATATTGAAACCACAACGTTGTTTTGGGCGGCCAAAGAAGCCATCTATAAATACAATGCTAAACCTGCTTTAGACTTTCGCGACCCCATTACGGTGCATTCAATTAACGAGACGATTTTACCAAGCAGTTTCGTTTACGAGAACGTTAAAACCGAATTAGAGTTAGGTTGGAAACGGATTGAAAATGCGATGCTCGTTTGGACGACTTAACGCTTAACGATAAACCAAGGATTAAGTAGGTTTTCCTTGTTGTATTGAAGTGGTGTTACTTCATCTTTTTGTGTTACTACGCAACCTGAATTACGTGCAATTGCATCGCCAGCACCTGTGTCCCATTCCATTGTAGGAGCAAAACGCGGGTAAACATTTGCAACGCCTTCTGCTACCAAGCAAAGCTTGAGAGAACTACCCATCGAAACGATTTCTACGTCTCCATGCTCGGCTTTCATTTTATCGAAATACTCCATTGTTTCATCACTCATGTGCGAGCGACTTCCAACCATGGTAAACTTTGAATCGGCATTCTCCTTCGGGAGTTTATCTCCCTTAGAAAGCAAATCATCAATACCTGAATGAGATGCATGAACCTTTGAGTAATTGTCGATTTTAAAAGCGCCTTTCCCTTCTAAACCTAAGTACATTTCGTCTTTAACCGGAACGTAAATGATTCCTGAAACAGGCACGCCATTTCTTATAAGGGCAATATTCACGGTGAACTCACCATTGCGCTTTACGAACTCTTTAGTGCCATCCAATGGGTCGACAAGCCAGAACTCATTCCAACCTTTTCTCTCTTCATAAGGAAGCTGTTTCCCTTCTTCACTCAAAACAGGAATTCCTGTTCCTTCAAGAAACTCCATTATTTTATTGTGTGCTCTTCGGTCAGCTTCGGTTAGTGGGCTTTTATCCTCTTTTACATCCACTGTAAATTCCGTTCCGTAGACCTCTAGAATCTCTAATCCGCCTTCGTAGGCACCTTTTATCGCTTGCTCAATCATAGTCGCAAAGTTAGCATCGATTCTGAGTTGGAATCCACGCTATCTTCGCCAAAAAATTAGGTAAAATGGGTAGAACAACGTTGGTTATTCATGGTGGCGCTGGTACACTCTTGAAAAGCGAGATGAGTGCTGAAAAAGAAGCTGCCTATTTAAAGGCGTTAACGGAATCTTTAGAAGCCGGAAACGCCATCTTGACCAATGGTGGAAGTGCCTTAAGCGCAGTGGAAGTTGCCGTGAAAAGCATGGAAGATAGCCCGTTATTCAACGCTGGAAGAGGCTCTGTTTTTACTGCTAATGGCACCCACGAAATGGACGCTAGTATCATGAATGGCAAGGATAGAATGGCTGGTGCTGTTTGTGGGGTATCTAGTGTAAAAAACCCCGTAGCGCTATCTCGTTTAGTGATGGAAAAAACGGATCATGTGATGTTGGCTGGAGCTGGTGCCGAAGAGTTCGGAAGAGAGATGAATGTCCCATTTGAATCTGCAGATTATTTTGGCGAAGAGTGGAGGTACAAGCAATGGTTAACTGTTAAAGGAACAGACGAAACTGCTTTGGATCACAACATAAATCCTGACAGAAAATTCGGAACAGTTGGTGCGGTTGCCGTTGATAAAATGGGAGACATCGCGGCCGCTACATCAACAGGAGGAATGACAAATAAGAAGTATGGCCGAGTTGGAGATAGCCCGATAATTGGTTCAGGAACTTACGCCAATAATGCAACTTGTGCGGTGTCTTGCACAGGAAGCGGAGAGTATTTTATCCGAGGAGTTGTGGCTTACGAAGTATCAGCTTTAATGGAATTTAAAGGGCTTACGCTACAAGCTGCTTGCGAAGAAGTGGTTCATAAACGCTTGATTGACTTAGGTGGAGATGGTGGTCTTATTGCCATTGATAGGAACGGGATTCCAAGCATGGTTTTTAACACAGCCGGAATGTATCGCGGCTACATCCGAGAAGGCGAAGAGATGCATCTTGCCATTTTCGAATAACGCTTATCAAATATAGGCGGCTTCAATTGGCAGAACATCTACCGTATGATTTTTAATGCTGAATTTATCTCCATTGGAAAGAAAATGGGTGGTTAAACCCGTCATAGAAATAAGGGTTCCTGTTTGTAGCCTCTCGTGGTTATTATGAGTAACCGTTCTTGGATCCATCACAATAGCCATTCCTGAACCAATGACCGTAAAGTGGTCTCCATCTTTAATGATAACTCCCGTGTCTTCGGCTAAACCAATACCTACACAGTTAGGGTTAATAGCCACAGCTTCGGCCAACCTTCCAAACCTTCCTCTTCGTACAAAGTGCGTATCAATTACCAGTTCTGGGATAAGTCCGAACCCAACTTTCATCTTTACTGCCCCTTTTACAAACGCTTCTGAAGCGCTTCCTCCAGCAACCATTCTCTCGGACATAGCCATAGCTCCCGCACTCGTTCCAGCAATCACTACTGGTTCGTTCTGATACCTGTGCTTTAATAGTGTATGAAGCTTTGTATCACCAATATATTTAGGAAGCTTCGCCTGATTTCCTCCGCTGAACATAATTACATCAGCATCGGCAAAGGTCTTTAAGAGACCTGGTTCCGCACATTCTTCTTTAGACTGGATATGGAAGTGAGTAAGATTCGCACACCCAAGCCTAAAAAACCCATACTCGTAATCGGCAAAAACCTCATCTGGTATACTTGATGCAGAGGTTACCAGCACCACTTTAGAATTTGCGCCTTTGGCCTGATTTAGAACATGGCGAAGCACGCCTTTCTGCTCAAATGGCAATTTTGGTTCTGGTTCTTTACCCCTGTCTTCACCTCCTCCAATGGGAATTAGCACCCCTTTAGGTTTCAAATCACTCATTTATAACCTTTTCAATTTCAATCCTCCAATATTCCTGAATTAAATCGTCCAATCCACCTTTCTTTTTTGTTAATTCCCAAAGAATTTGAACAATACGTCATGGAGATTAGATCAATAAATGCAATGCGTGGGCCTAATTATTGGTCTGTCAACAGAAATAAATTGATTGTTATGGTTTTAGACCTCGAGGATTTAGAGGAAAAGCCAACCAATAAGATTGAAGGCTTTCAGGAAAGACTAGAGGCCATGTTTCCAACCATGTTCAGCCATCGTTGTTCCGAGGGAGTAGAAGGCGGGTTTTTTAGTCGCGTAGAAGAAGGAACGTGGATGGGCCATGTAATAGAGCACATTGCTTTGGAGACTCAAACCCTTGCTGGAATGGATACGGGTTTTGGCCGAACCAGAACTTATGGTGAAGAGGGCGTGTACTTCGTGGTGTTCAGTTACATAGAAGAAAAAGTTGGTCGGTTTGCGGCCGAATCTGCAGTTAGAATTGCCGAAGCGTTAATTGCTGGCGAGGAATATGATTTAGAGGAAGATATCCAGGAAATGCGCGTTCTCCGAGAAGGGGAACGTCTTGGACCAAGTACAGGGTCAATTGTAGAAGAGGCACAAAGCAGAGGAATTCCATGGATTCGACTAAACAAATACTCGCTTTGCCAACTTGGCTATGGTGCTAATCAAAAACGAATTCAAGCAACAATTAGCAGCCAAACTTCCAGTATTGCGGTTGAATTAGCGTGCGATAAAGAAGATACAAAACACCTGTTAGAACAAGCTGAAGTTCCTGTACCAAAAGGCGATATTATTAGAACCGAAGCAGGTTTAGACGATGCGATTAAAAGAATTGGCTACCCGCTGGTTATTAAACCAATTAACGGAAATCATGGTCGTGGAATAACTTGTGATATTAATAATCGGGAAGATGCTGTGGTGGCGTTTAATGCAGCCAAAGAAATAAGTCGTTCAGTAATTGTTGAACGCCTAATTAAAGGTGACGATTACCGCTTGCTGGTAATTGACCACCGGTTAGTTGCGGCTGCTTGCCGCACTGCTGCACATGTTGTAGGAGATGGAAAAAGCACTATTCAGCAACTCATAGATAAAACCAATGAGGATCCAAGAAGAGGTTATGGTCATGAGAATGTGTTAACCAACATAACGGTTAATGATATGACGGAGAACATTCTTGATGACGCTGGATACACTTTAGATTCCATTCTGAAAGATGGCGAATTCTTGAAGCTGAAGGATACAGGAAACTTGAGCACAGGCGGAACTGCGGAGGATGTAACAGAAATAGTTCACCCATACAACGTGTTTATGGCCGAACGGATTAGCCGCATTATTGGACTAGATATTTGTGGTATTGATATTATGACCACCCATATTGATCAACCTTTAAATGAAACAGGAGGTGCCGTTTTAGAAGTTAATGCGGCTCCAGGATTTAGAATGCACTTAGCACCAAGTAGTGGTTTGCCAAGAAATGTTGCGGCACATGTAATCGACATGCTTTTCCCGCCAGGAACCGATTCTCGTATTCCAATTGTAGCAATATCCGGAACTAATGGTAAAACAACAACAACCAGGCTAATTGCACACATCATGCGAATGCGGGGTTATAAAGTTGGCTACACCACAACCGATGGAGTTTACATCCAGAACCGACTGCTCATGACGGGGGATTGCACCGGTCCAGCTAGTGCCGAGTTCGTTTTAAAAGATCCAACGGTAAACTTTGCCGTATTGGAATGTGCCAGAGGAGGTCTGCTTAGGGCAGGACTTGGGTTTAACCGTTGCGATATTGGAATTATAACCAATGTTGCGGCCGATCATCTTGGGTTAAAAGGCATTCACACTATAGAGCAATTGGCTAAAGTAAAGGGGGTAATTCCGGAAGTGGTAAAACCAACAGGTCATGCCATTTTAAATGCTGATGATGATTTGGTTTACGAAATGAGACACAGCGTGAAAGGTAACGTGGCTCTCTTTTCTATGGACGAGAACAACGAACGAATTAAGCGCCATGCTAAGAATGGTGGACTTTCTGCTATTTACGAAAACGGCTTCATAACCGTTATGAAAGGCGAGTGGAAAATTCGAATTACCAAGGCCGTGAACGTACCGCTTACAATGGGCGGAAAAGCAGCTTTCATGATTCAGAACGTGTTACCCGCGGCACTCACAGCATACATCAGAGAGTTCTCTATTGAAGATATCAAAGTTGCGCTGGAATCGTTCATGCCTTCTGCATCTCAGACACCGGGCCGATTAAACCTGTTTGAATTCAAGAATTTCACAATCCTGCTCGATTACGCGCACAACGCGGCAGGACTTAGAGCACTTGGACAGTTTGTTGCAAAAATGGACGGCTCTCCGAAAATTGGAATTATTGCTGGAGTTGGTGATAGAAGAGATCAAGACACAATTGAACTAGGAGCGATTGCTGCAGAAATATTTGACGAGATTATTATCCGTCAAGATCGAAACCTAAGAGGGAAGACTGAAGATGAGTTAATTGGATTACTTGAAAAAGGTATCGATTCTGTTGATCCGGCTAAGCCCCGAAAGGTGATTCCATCCGAAGCAGAGGCAATCAAATACGCTATAGATAATGCAAAGAAAGGGTCACTAATTGTGCTAAGCTCAGATGTTGTGCCCGATGCTCTAAATCTGGTAATGAAGTTAAAAGAAGAAGAGGTTGATGAGTTATATAAGTTTAGTAAGAATGATATTCCTAACGTAGTTCAATAACCTCAGGAGTAAACCGCACCTTATATTGCTTGCTCAATCATGATTCAGAAATAGGACTTGTTCGCGGCAAAAAACACCCTAGAAAAGACCATAACGAAGGGACATCAGCAACGTTCCAAGTACGATGTATAAGATTGTGAGGGGAAGGCCAATCTTCATGAAATCGTTAAACGAATAACCTCCAGAACCGTAAACCATAAGATTGGTTTGATAGCCAATGGGTGTGATGAAGTTTGCTGCACCTCCGAAAGCAACAATCATAATAAAGGGCTCTAGCGGTAACCCCAAACTCTGTGCAATGCCAACTGATATTGGGAATACGATGGCTACAGCCGCCAAATTGGTCATATAACTGGCCAACAGATTGGTGACTAAAAATATCATTCCTAATATGGCAACAGGACCAAACGGTTCTGCGATTTTAAGAATGTTACTAGCGATAAATTCAGCTGCCCCAGAATTGCTCATTGCTTTTCCAAGGGCCAGTCCGAAAGCCATTATTAGCATCATATTGAGGTTAATCCCCCGTTTTATCTCGCTACCTGTAAGTGTCTTGGTAAAAAAGGATATAGCCAGAACAACCAATAAACAGGAGAAGAGACTTAAAGGCGTATTTGCAGAAACAACAACGGATAGTAATACACCTGCGATTACCATAATCGCTTTTTTGGCATCTACTTTTTTGTTCTCCTTTTTCGAAATAACATAGAATTCATTACCTGTAGCGCGGATATCGAAATCGCGGCCAGCAAAAAGCAGCAACACATCTCCAGCCTGAATAATCACCGAACCAATTTTACCCGATATTTTTGCTCCGTTGCGATGAATAGCAACAATTGCCGCATCGTATTTCCCTCGGAAATGGGTGTTCTTAACCCGTCTTCCAATCAGCCAGCTATTGTGAGATACAACCACTTCCACCACATCCGAAAGTTCTGAAGCAATACATTCTTTGGGTAAACTTAGCCCCAGCTCGGGCTTCGATAACTCAGGGATACTGTTGGTCTCGCCAGTGAAGATAAGTTTGTCGCCAGCACGTAGAATATGCTCAGGAGAGACTGGGGTGATAACCGCAGTTTTACGAATAATCTCAACCAAAAAGTTTCCAGACAAGTTTCGAAGGCCCGCATCAGAAACAGACTTGCCAATTATAGGAGATTTGGCTTCAATTTCGGTTTCTACGAAGTATTCTCGCCAACCATCCTTGAATTCCTCCATGGCATCCTTGTGAGAAGGAAGAATTTTGTCTGAGAAAAGTGCGAGGTACAATCCTCCAACAATCACCATTGGAAACCCAACCCAAGCAAAATCAAATATGTCCAACGAACCGAAACCTGCATCTACTGCCATCCCGTTTACCACTAAGTTGGTGCTGGTTCCAACCAATGTCATGCAACCACCCAAAATGGCGGCATAAGACAGGGGAATAAGCAGTTTTGATGGAGAGATGTTGTTTTTCTTCGACCATGAATACACATACGGCATCATCATGGCCACCAACGGTGTATTATTAAAGAAGGCAGATGTTGGAGCTACAAACGCGACCATCCTCAAAACAAAACCACTTACCGTTTTAGTTCCTTGGAATAATTTGTTGAATACAAGGTTGATGACATCCGTTTTACGGATGATATCCGAAATGACCAACAGCAGCATGATTACAGCCAGTTGCTCATTTGCAAAACCAGCCAAAGCTTCTGAAGGACTTAATACCCCTGCAATTATTAGTACCGTTACCGCAATGAAAAAGGAAACTTCAGCGCGCAGTTTTCCGCTGTAAAGCGCCACCAATAAAAAGATGATGACAACAAAAACGAGAGCCATAGAAAAGCTAATCATGTTATTGTCTTAGCTCAATATCCTGATTTGGCTCCAGCGATATTCTCAATCGGGTGCCAAGTAGTTTTTACCTCTTGTGTTTCGAGAAGTAAATAAGGGTCGTCTCCGTCTTTAAACCAGTCTTTATCACTCCAATCTGAAACGCGTTTTACATTAAGAGATGCGTTTTCTTTGATGAGATTAAGATGCTTTTCTCGGCAATAAATAGTTGCATTTACATCCATGTGTGAACTGAAATGCTCTACCAATTCGTCTTCCTTTCCAGTGATGATATTTACAACTCCACCAGGAACATCCGATGAGTTCAACACCTCTGCAAACGTTACAGCAACATGCGGAGAGTTTTCTGAAGCCAGCACAACACACGTGTTTCCGCCAGCAATTACTGGCATGATAGAACTCACCAAGCCAAGCAATGATGGCCTTTCTGGAGCAACAATCGTTACAACGCCAGTTGGTTCTTGAACACTGAAATTGAAATGAGATGAAGCAACTGGGTTTATACTGCCAAACAATTGCGTGTACTTATCGCACCAACCCGCGAAATAAACACATCTGTCAATTGACGCTTCTACCTCCTCGGTGGCTGAGGCTCTCGAAGCCCCAACGGCCATCAATTCTTCAATGAATTGTGCTTTCCGTCCTTCAAGCATTTCAGCAATTCGGTAAAGAATTTGGCTTCTGTTAAATGCCGCTCTTGAGCTCCATCCGCTGAAAGCGTTTCTTGCCGCAACAACCGCATTTCTAGCATCCTTTCGGCTACCTAAACAGATGTTTGTTACCGTTCCGTCTTTCAACGTAACTGGATAAAACCGACCGCTTTCTGTTCTCGGAAATTTCCCTCCGATGTAAATCTTATATGTTTTGTTGATTGTCACTCGGCTCATCTTTTATGTGTTTGGCGGTTGCGAATTACGAATGGGTACGAATATGCGAATGGCATGCTATCAAAGTTCATTCGTTGATTATGCGTTTATATCTAACCTGTTCCTGACCGAAATGTATTAGAATTCCAAGTTTCAACCCTGATTGTTTCAAGTACGCTACAACTTGTTCTATATGCTTCCTTGAAAAATGCTGAGTACGTTTTAACTCAACTACAACTTTACCATCTACCACAAAGTCGAAATAACCGGCACCTACTTTTTCGCCTTCAAACATAACTGGATAATGCTCCTGTTCAGAAAAACTGATTGTCCGGTTTCGAAATGCAACAGCCATGGCTTTTTGATACACTTTCTCAAGCAAACCTCCTCCAATTTCATTATGAACATCATAAGCACATCCTACAATCTGATAGCTCAGTTCAGGATACAACAAATCTTCTCTATTGACTGGAGGTTTCATGTAACCGCGTTCGTCATATTCGTATTCATTCGTAATTCGTAACCCTATTTTAATTTAACGTAAGCTGATAAACCTTGCAATCCGCCTTCTCGGCCATAGCCGCTTTCTTTATATCCACCGAAAGGTGAAGTGGGGTCGAATTTGTTGAAGGTGTTTGCCCAAACAATTCCTGCACGAAGCTTGGTGGTCATGTTGAAGATTTTGGATCCTTTATCCGTCCAAACGCCAGCTGAGAGTCCGAAAGGAGTATTATTCGCCTTATCGATCACTTCATCAATTGTGCGGAAAGACTGGACAGTTAGAACAGGTCCGAAAATCTCTTCTTGCACAATTCGGTGACTTTGAGAAGCCTCTAAGAAAAGCGTTGGCTTACACCAGTTTCCTTTCTTTGGAAGTGAACAATTAGGCTGATAAATCTCAGCGCCTTCTTCAACTCCAATCTTCAAGTATTTGTTGATTGTATTGAGTTGTTCCTTTGAGTTGATGGCGCCCACATCCGTGTTTTTGTCCATCGGATCGCCTACAATTAAAGTGCTCATTCGATCTTTCAATTTCTTGATGACCAAATCCTTTACATTTTCCTGAACGAAAAGCCGAGAACCTGCACAGCAAACATGTCCTTGATTGAAGAAAATCCCATTGATAATTCCTTCAACAGCTTGGTCAAGTGGTGCATCATCAAAAATGATATTGGCCGCTTTTCCTCCTAATTCAAGTGTTGCCTTTTTCTTGGTTCCAGCAATGGCTTTTTGGATAATTTTCCCAACACCTGTAGAGCCTGTAAAAGCCACTTTGTCTACATCTGGATGATTGACAATGGCCGCACCAGTTGCACCTGCGCCTGTTACAATATTCACAACGCCCGGTGGTAATCCGCTATCATGAATTAACTCTGCCAATTTCATGGCGGTTAATGGTGTTGTTTCGGCTGGTTTCAATACAACGGTATTTCCACAAGCTAAGGCTGGAGCAATCTTCCACGCGGCCATTAACAATGGGAAATTCCATGGAATAATCTGTCCAGCAACACCAACTGGCGTAGCTGTTTTTCCAGGGAAAGCATACTCCAATTTATCCGCCCAACCTGCATAATAGAAGAAGTGATTTGCCGCAGTTGGCACATCTACATCACGACTTTCGCGGATTGGTTTTCCGCCATCGAGACTCTCCAAAACGGCAAACTCTCTTGCTCGTTCTTGCATCAATCGTGCAATACGGAAAATGTATTTACCCCGCTCTTTTGGAGACATCGGTCCCCAAACTTCGTTGTATGCCTTTCGGGCAGCCTTTACCGCTTTATCCACATCCTTATCGGAAGCTTCTGCGAAATCCGCAATGTGTTCTTCGGTGCTTGGGTTGGTAGAGGCGAATGTCTTGCCGCCTTCGGCCTTTACAAACTTACCGTTGATGTATAGCCCGTATTCCTTCTTAATCTCTGCATGACCCGCACTTTCGGGTGCCGCAGAGTAGTCCCATTTGGAACCGAAATCGAGTTTAGTTTCTTTATTTTTTGCCATCAGTCGTTGCTGAAATAATCCAATCCTTGATATCTTCCTTCTGCTTGTTTTGCCAATTGCATGAGCACATCATTTGTTAAGCTGCTAGCTCCAAATCGGAACCATTCGTTACTTAACCATGCATCGCCCAACGTTTCTTTTACCATCACCAAATTGTGCAGTGCCAACTTCGATTTGCTAATTCCACCAGCAGGCTTCATGCCCACCATTCTCCCGGTTGCGTAGTAGTAATCTCTAATGGCTTCAAGCATTGTAAGGGTAACAGGCATTGTAGCTGCTGGACTGATTTTACCTGTAGATGTTTTGATAAAATCGGCACCGGCTTGCATCGCAATATCGCTAGCAAATCGAACATTGTCTAGCGTTGAAAGTTCGCCTGTTTCCAAGATAACCTTCAATCGGGCTTTGCCGCAGGCGTCTTTAATTGCCGCTATCTCATCAAACACAAAACTGTAATTACCGGAGAGAAATTCACCTCTCGAAATCACCATATCTATTTCATCTGCGCCAGCATCAACAGCAATTTTGGTGTCTGCCAATTTGATTTTCCGAGATGAGTTTCCTGATGGAAATGCCGTGGCTACCGAAGCCACTTTTACTCCAGATCCTTGTAAAGCGTCTACAGCTGTTGCAACATGAGTTGGGTAAACACAAACTGCCGCTACGGTTGGTAAATCGGTCAATGCATCGTGCGGATGAACCGCCTTGTAGCACATCTGTCGGACCTTTCCTTCCGTATCCTTCCCTTCTAAAGTGGTAAGGTCTATCATGTTCAAAACCATTTTAAGTCCTTGAACTTTGGCTTCGGTTTTGATGCTTCTTGTTTGAAATCGGGCCACGCGCTCTTCAACACCAACTTGGTCGATGGGTCGCTTTAACGCTATCAGTTGATTGTTTGTCATTCTTGATTTTGGATTCGCTAAGGTAATTATTCGGGTTGTGAAAGAATTATAACTTACATCTCTCTGTCAACTAATTTGGATGGTGGGTTTGGCTGCAAAAACCCCAAAATTGTTATGCCTGAATTTAGAAGCTCCAACCCGTTCAAAAGTTGAAATAGACACCATCTCGCGAATAAGAAACTACTGGGAACAGCATCAAAAAACCTGGTTCTGTCGCGTTAATCCAGTAAAACCATGATGGTTTAGTTTTGGTGGAAACCGAAACGTCCTCAGAATGTATAAGCATCACAGATTTCCAAAGTCGATTATTCTTCAAGCAGTTTATTTCAAACTGAGGTTCACCCTTAGCTATAGAGATGTGGAGGAGTTATTGAAAATACGAGGAGTTGAGGTTGACGATTCCACTCTCCAGCGCTGGGTCTTCAAGTTCTCACCGATTATTGAGGCCAACATGCATAAGAGAAAGCGCAGTGTCTGCAATAGTTGGCGAATGGACGAGACCTACATTAAGGTAGGAGGGAAGGACAGGTATCTGTATCGAGCAGTGGACAAGTACGGATTCACGGTAGATTTTCTGCTTACCAAGAGGAGGATGAAAGGTTCAGCACAGAAGTTTCTGAACAAAGCCATCGGAAATAACGGCAGGCCAAGAGTGATTAACATCGATAAGAGCGGGGCCAACTCAGCTGCCATCCGAACTGTAAACTCGAGGAGTTTCAGCCGGATTAGACGCAGAAGCTGCAAGTATTTGAATAATATCGTTGAGCAGGATCACAGGAATATAAAACGTAGAATATCAATCTGCACTGGATTCAAAGAGTTCGAATCGGCACAAAGAACCTTGGCAGGAATCGAGGTGGTAAACATCATACGGAAGGGTCAAATGACAACTTCGAAATCAACCCATTTTGAAACTTTCAAGTCTTTGGTGGCCTAAGTACTGGTAAGATTGTAGATTTAAGAAACCGATGAGGTTAATGCGACAGAACCGCATTCAGGACTTAAAACAAAAGTGTCTCAGGCCATTGCTTCCAAGTTGGCACATATCAAAGAATTCAGTAGCCAACAACCCAACAATACGGGAATTTTCACACCTCCCATTATTGCAAATACGGACATCGACAAAAGCCCGAATCAGGGAATTATCAGGGGTAAAGAGAACACCCTTGAAATGAAGGGAAATGGGAATTATCAGGGTTTATACAAGGAAAGAGAATTCACAAAACCCGAAAACCATGTGTTTAACCAGCAAGAGCAAAACGCAACCCCAAAGACAGGAGGAACTTTCGGAATGAACTATGATGATTTACGGGAAGCGTTTGAGCTTGACAAACCCGAACCTTGGGAGGCTGAACCATTCTGAAACGACAAACCCAAAGGATAGGATAATTATGTTTGCAAACCACAATAAAAAAACAAAGATGGAACTTGACATCTTACGAAGTAGAATACATTCCGTACGCGATCAAAAGGTCATGCTAGATTTTGACCTTGCGGAATTGTACGAGGTAGAAACAAGGGTGCTCAATCAGGCCGTAAAACGGAACTCTGAGCGGTTTCCAGAGGACTTCATGTTTCAACTTGATACAGACGAATGGTCAGACTTGAAATCACAATCTGTGATGTCAAGTTGGGGAGGAAGAAGAACACCGCCTTACGTATTTACCGAGCAGGGCGTTTCAATGCTTTCGAGCGTACTGAGCAGCGCAAAGGCCATAAGGGTGAACATCGCCATAATGCGTGCATTTGTACTCATGCGACAGTTTGCTCTCTCGCATACAGAACTTACTAACCAACTGAAAGAATTGGAGCAACGCTACGATAGGCAGTTCAACGATATTTTTGAGGCCATCGGCTACCTAATGGAAGGCGAAAAACGGGCGGAAGAACTCAAAGCGCGAAAACAGATTGGTTTTAAGCGTACAGCCGAGGACTAAGCCACCTCCACCAACTCGCTAAGCGGAATACTCAAACCATCGGCAACCGCGCGGAGAGTGCAAAGCGTTGGGTTAATGCTTCCGTTCTCAATGCCCATAATCTGGCTACGGCTCACATTGGCAAGGTCGGCCAACTGATATTGCGACAGTTGCCTGTCTGAACGGAGTTTCCGAACATGAAACCCAAATCGTATTAAGTAAGCCTCATCCCTTACCCTAGCCATATCGGCAAAGTCCGAAGCTTATGGCAGACTAATAGACTGATATATCGGTCTAATTTATAGCTTTGCCTGTGAAGTTCAAATGCTGTTAAACATTGCCTACTTTCATCGTGCGTTTGTTAATCCAGCATTACACAACCAATTCAATTTCGCGAATGAGACCCATCATATTTCTTTGTTTCGTTACATTACTGTTCAGTTGCAGGACAGCCGTTCAGGTTGTGGATATGCAACCGACAAGCCCGAACATCAAAGACAATCAGACACATTATGTTTTTGATAATGATACAATCCGTATTGCGTATCATTTTTGGGGCGATAGAGGTACATTTTGGTTTGAGATACAGAACAAACTCAATGTTCCCATTTACATAGACTGGAAGCGGTCTAACCTAGTTAACAACAACATTCCAAACGCTTATTGGGATGACAACAAGCAGGTAAGCACCGTTTCTAGAGGGATGAGTTATGGCGCGGCTGTACTGGGTTCTTTTGGCGTGGCAGCTAGCAGCTCAGTAAGCAATTCGGTAATTACCAGCAAAGAGCGTATCAGTTTCCTTTCGCCCGAGGCCATTACGTATTCACCACAGTTCAGACTTGCCGATAAATACTACGTGCTTTCAAAGGATGCAGTTAGAACCGATGTGGCAAACGATAGGAAACCCAAGAAAATGACCCCCGTATTCACGCAACGACTTACTGAGAACATACCGATTGAGATTACTAATTTTCTTACCCTATCGCTTACAGAATCTTTCGACAAGGAAATATTTGTTTCCAATTCGTTTATAGCTTCTGAAATTCGGGAAATGGAAACCAGTCATTTTAATGGTAAAGCCTTAAATTATGATAATAATAACGTTCTAGTGTACGACCCAAGTTCCTTTAGTGAAAAACGTTTCTATATCGTTGTTCCGAAAGATTATGACCATCGGACTTATTGGAAACTGAAAAACTAAATAACGACCCCATGAGAACACTACTTCTGACCTTCCTTTCTCTTACCCTTTCTGTTCCAATTCTCCATTCAGATACAACCGTTTACATCTGCGACAGCAGAAGCAGCAAAGCATATCACTTAGACGAAAATTGCTTTGCATTAAAGAACTGCAAGAGTGAGATCAAAGCGGTTTCGCTTTATGATGCGCAGAACACTTACGGCAGAAAGCTTTGTGGACATGAGGATTGATTTTAGAATATTGGTAAGAATGTCCCTGCTCGTTTCGGGGGTTTGCGCTTTTATGGGTTGCCAAGACAGGGTTGACCATTCAAGCCCTATTTCAGTTGCTAAGTACTACTACAGTCAATATTCAAACGGAGACCTCGAAGAAGCCTACTCAGTCATAGCAGATACTTGCAAGGCAATGGTGACTTTCGATGAATACGTTGGTCATGTTAATAATCATGATAGCGTTACAAAGAAAACTGGGAAGGTTTGGTTTGCAAACTATGTTGCGCAGCCACCTATTCTTGATGATTTAAAATACAGGCGTTTTGAGGTTCAGCGTATTTCTGTGGACAACATTAAAAACGACACTTTAAAACAGGTTCTCTATTGTACTTTATTGAATGAGGCTGGAAAATGGAGGGTTGTTTGGGTCGATAATATATATTCTATTGCGGAATCTTTAAGAGAGCAAGGAAGGATTGGAGAGTCCAATAAAACTTGTAGAAAAATCCTTGCGTTTGACCCTTACTATGGTGCTGCTCTTATTCATTTGGGATGGTCTGACTATTTCGAGTTCAATAATTATGGGAACTCCTCTTCGTGGGGGAGCCATAAGCACAATCCAAACTTGGTCGAGAATCAAATATTAATGGCCTATATGTACTGTGCAAAAGGAGAGATTAACCAAGCAGGTGAATGTTTTCAATTAGCCTTGGAATTGCAGGAAAAATCAGATAGAAAAGGAATCACCGAGTTTTTACATAAATCTTACCCTCCAAAAACGCCTCGTCCTTACTACGAATACTCCATACTTGGTGAAGTTAGGGATGATGGTTCGGATGTTACCCAAAGGCTTTCAGGTTTTTTTGGGGCAATTGACCTCTCGATGGTGGAAGCAGATGTTAGAGGATATGTTAATGTTAATTGGAAAGAAGATGGGGATGATTTAAAGCAAAAGTTACGTGAACTACTGGTTTATTACACACAAAAACGTGTATATGCTATTTTGGCTAGATGCGAGTTAGATAGATATATTGTGCAATCACAAAAAGAATCTCTTAAACATCGAAAACTAGATTTCTTGTTGATAGATGCACAGGAACACATAGAATTCGCTTTGGAAATTGAGCCTGACAACGATAGTTACTTACGCCTTCTGGGACGAATAAAGCAACATATTAAATCTCTCGGTAAGTGAAAAAACAACCTTTGACGATTCTCTTATTCCTTGGTCTATTCGTTTATTCGTGTGGAGAAGTACAGCAAAATCAAGAACAAGAATCTGAGACAACAGAGACAGAATCTTACGTTTCTGAATCAACTTATGAAGTTGAAGAAGAACAACAAGGCTTTGAGAACGGCAGACATACGGCAACGGTCTATTACAGCAACTCCGAAACAGGATATTCAACCACTTACACTTTAGATGTGGAGGTTGAAGACAACGAGGTAACAATCATCTATTTTGAAAGCGGAGGCTATTTAGATAGCGACCATATACAACCTGCCGAACTGGATGAATCAGGCAACGCCACTATTTATGGCGAAGGAGGAAAGACGTATGAAGTTCAGTTAACGGAATAACATAGGTTCACTACGTAAGTTACCCCACCCCATCCAGCAAATTCGGAAACGACCTCAAACATGCCCCCGTACGAAATTCCTAGAAAGAAGGTTCCTGAGGTTTCAGCATGGAATTTTGAATACCGAGCGTTACGGTTGGTTATGTTTGCGTGATTGCCTCTACACGGGGGGTATTGCTACTGAATTTATTTCCTTGTTTAAAATGTGTCCGCAGGCATGCTGAATAAGAAGTGTAAAAGGTAGATGGGTTAAATTACTGATATTCAGACTTTTATATATATATATTTTGACACAAATAGCACAAAGCAATAGCACAGAAAACTGCTAAATTTCGCGCGCACGAGTCGTGTGTGTGTCGTAGAGGGACATTTTTACACCTGTAAGTTCACGGGTTGTTGAGCGTAATTGGCTTTCTTACTTTTGTTCTATTCTTAGAGTTTCTGGTATCAGGTTAACATTACCTTTTGAAAGGTTACTCTCAGGGGGTTTTTCAATACTAATTTGAAATAAATGAAAATAATACTTGCGTTTTTTATCGCCTTTGTTTCTCTAACAGCGGCTAACTGCCAAACAGCAGAGGACTACTTCCGTAATGGTGTTTTAAAGGGGAATTCCCAAGACCATAAAGGAGCAATAGCTGACTACAATAAGGCTATAGAACTTGACCCAAATTATGCGAAAGCCTATAACAACAGGGGGGTCAAAGAACGACCTCCAAGACCTTAGAGGAGCAATAGCTGACTACACCAAGACTATTGAACTTGCTCCTGATGATGCAAATACCTATTACGCTAGGGGTATTGCAAAGGGCAAACTTCAAGACCATAGAGGAGCAATAGCTGATTACACCAAGACTATTGAACTTGCTCCTGATGATGCAATTGCCTATCACAATAGGGGGCTTGTAAAAATAACGTTGAATCAAAAAGACGGTGGGTGCTTCGATTTATCTAAGGCAGGTGAATTGGGGCTTGGAAAAGCCTATGATATGATTAGAAAGTATTGCAACTAAACGATCAGCTTCCATAAATTTCATAGAAGCAAAAGCAGACACTCACAAAAACCCAAATTGACTTTTAGACACGGTTTTTGGGCAAAAAGTGGGCAAACAAAAAGGAGTTACAACGGAAAACGCTGTAACTCCTTGATTTCCAGTGGGCCCAGAAGGACTTGAACCTTCGACCCCTTGATTATGAGTCAAGTGCTCTAACCAGCTGAGCTATAGGCCCATGTCTTGCGACATTTCCGCTCGGTTTGAGCGGACGCCAAAAGTATATATTTAGGCACTCTGATACAATATGGAAAAAGTAAACCTTAAAGACTACCGAAATATCATTTTCGACTTCGGTGGAGTTATCCTAAATTTAGATTATCAACTTACCATAGAGGCGTTTAAAAAACTGGGGCTACCAAACTTTGATGCGAACTATACACAGCTATCGCAAACAGCACTTTTTGACAATTTTGAACGCGGTGAAATTGCCCCAATTGAGTTCAGAAAAGGTCTTAATGAGGTTTTTGGAGGGCCTATAGCAGATGAGGAATTAGATCTGGCTTGGAACGCAATGCTACTCGATCTTCCAGTTGAGCGATTACACCTACTGAACCGAATTCGTGAAGAAAAGAAAATTGTGTTGCTAAGCAATACCAATGAAATCCATGTTGAAGCTTTCGAGTCAAATTTGAAAATACAGCACGGACAGAATGACCTATCCAACTACTTCGAAACGGTGTATTACTCTTGCAGAGTTGGCATGAGAAAACCGGAGACGCGAATTTTCCATCATGTGCTAGATTCTGAGGGGTTCAGTCCTTCCGAAACACTATTTATAGACGATTCGCCTCAGCATATTGAAGGCGCGCAAAAAGTTGGGTTACACACGTATCACTTGCGTGCCGATAAAGGAGAAACGATTCTTGATTTATTCTGAAATTTCCTGACAAAGTTCCATCAGTACGCCTGAAGTATCTTTTGGATGGATAAAGCAGATTAGTTTATTGTCTGCCCCTCGTTTGGGTTGTTCATTAAGAAGGCGAAACCCTTCTTTACTCAAGCGCTCCATTTCCTTTTCAATGTCCTTCACGCTGAACGCAACATGATGAATCCCCTCTCCCTTTTTTTCGATGAATTTATAAATGGCGCTATCTTCTGACGTTGCCTGAAGAAGCTCAACCTTATTTGGCCCAGACTGGAAAAAGGCGGTAATTACATTTTCAGATTTTACCTCTTCTCGCTTGTAGCATTTCGTGTTTAGCAATGCTTCATACATAGGAATAGATGCCTCCAAGTCTTTAACCGCTATTCCCAAATGTTCGATGTGTTCCATAGTGCAAAATAAAAAGGCCAACTCAATTGAGTTGGCCTTCAAAATTTAAATTTCAAAAACTTAACGCTTGAATGTACCAGTCGAAGTTCCGTAGTTCAAGTAATATGTTCCTTTTTCAAAACCAGCAACATCCACTCTCTTACCAACTCCCTTCGCTATAATATTTCCGTAGGCATTGTAAACCTCATAAAGTGTATTGTCTGAGAAGTTAATTGCATCACTAACCTTTTTACCCTCTCCGGGCTGAAAGGTGATTTCTGGTAATGGCGAGGTAGTCTTTGCTTCAAATGAGTAACGCGGCTTGGTTTTGTGGTCTGTTTGCTTCACTCTAAACCTATTTTGCCCGTTATGAACGGTAGTAAGCTGAATCTCATAGTCATTCTTTTCAGGATTTCCTTTTCCATCAAATTCACCAACTTCAACCCACTTGTTCCAACGGAATTGCTCAATCGTATACGGTAATTCCCCTGTTTCGTTGGTGGTAGTCATAGCTAAAACACCATTCTTACTAATACCGATTGAAGCAACATCAAACGTACTCATCGGCTTCAAAACCTCTGGGTTAACAATCTTTGGTTTGCAATCGTCTTTGTGCGAAATGCGAATCTCAATAGGAGAACCAAGGTTCAACTGAAAGAAGCTCAAATCAATTTCAAATGCGCTCGAGTTGATTTCATCTGTTGTAACCTGACCGTTCACTTTTACCTCAAACGTGCAGAAACCAACACCTTCAGATGCAAATGGGTTTTGAACATAAAGATTTCTACCGTGGTAATTACCTTCTAAAAGAATGGTCCCAGCCATTGCGGGCATAGTCAAAATCACCATCAAAATTGGCAGAATTTGTTTCTTACTAAAGACGAATCGTGTCATTGTTGTTGAAAACTTGTTAGTTAAAGACAATATTACGCGGTTGCTAAGATAAATCAAAACATCTCTTTACCTAAGATTTTCGACATGCTGCATTGTGCGCTTCGCTACGCGCACCTTGCTTTCTTTGAGCATAACCGTTAACCTTGTATAAAGCGCTTCTGAAATGAGAATTACTAATTTGTCTGCCTTTGTACTCATAATCCTCTCAACAGTTACGTTTTATTCTTGCGAAAAAGTTCAGCCACAATATGAAGCGCGAGTCTCAAAGGGAGGTATTGACCTTGGCGGAACCTTAAAAGTTGCCATTTCTGGCGATGTAAACGGCTATTTACCGAACCAAATTTCAGATGCGATTTCGTCAGAAATCGGCTTGCATTTACATGAAGGGCTACTAAAGTTAAATTCGAAAACACTTAAAGTCATTCCGGGCTTGGCTAAAAGTTGGTCGGTAGACAATGCTGGAACCTCATATATTTTCACACTCAGGAAAGGGGTAAAATTTCATGCAGATAAATGCTTCGGCAACGGAAGTAGAGAAATTACAGCGCACAATTTTGAATACAGTTTCAGACAATTATGCAGTGCTGAGGCTGAAAAAGTCTTTGAAACCACGTTCCGCAACCGAGTTTTGGGGGCAAGTGAGTTTCACGATGGTACTGCCGAGACCATTGCTGGAGTTACCGTTATTGATGATTATACTCTGAAGGTTGAGCTTTTTAAAGCTGACCCGTCATTCTTATTCGTCCTAGCCCAACCGTCTACGGCTGTTATTTCAGAAAAATCGGTTGAGCAATACGGAGTAAAAACAACTGTTGGGGCTGGCCCATTTGAGTTCAACTCTTCCGAAAACGGATTAATCCTAGTGCGTAATCCCGAGTATTATCAGAAGGATGCATTTGACAATAGATTGCCTTATGCGGACACATTAATTTTCAGGACTATTGCAACCAAAGAGGGACAATTAAATGCCTTTCTTGAGGGTAAAATTGACATCGTTTCGGGATTATACCTTGACCCCATTAAGCAGATTTTAGAAGCACATATGGTCGATTTTTCGGGAAAAACACCGAAATACGTTATGCAACGAGAATCGGAATCTGTTGGCTACGAATCCTACAGTATGTATCGCGCAGACATCAAAGGGTTTGAAAACAACTTTATGGGCTATCGCGACTTTTTATTTGTTCAAATTGAACAATAACCGTTATTCAGAATTTCACACTTATGGATTTAAAAGGAAAGATTGCGCTAGTAACGGGCGGAAGTAACGGTATTGGCAAACAGACAGCTCTTCAGCTAATGAACGAGGGGGCAACGGTTTATATAACTGGTAGAAACGAAGGGCGGCTACAAGCTGCTGCTTCTGAAATTGGCGCAAAGCCGATCTTGGCAGATTCATCTGTTCAGGCGGATGTTGACCGTGTTTTTAATCAAATAATAAGCGAGAAAGGCTCTTTCGATATTCTGGTAAACAATGCTGGATTTGGTGCTGGTTGGGGCGAAATTGGAGAGCTGAGTATGGAAGAAATGCTGAGCGTTTATCAGACCAATGTTTTTGGTGCAACAATGATGGGACAGGCTGCAGCAAATATTTTCAAAAAGCAGAAATCAGGAGCCATTATCAACATCGGTTCTACAGCATCGGTTAAAGGTTTTGCTAAGGGTAGTATTTATGCGTCATCAAAATTTGCGCTACGCGGATTAAGCCAATGCTGGCAGGCAGATTTACGACCATACAATGTTCGTGTAATGCACGTGAATCCATCTGAAGTAACTACCGCTTTTGGAAAGGAAGATGGTTTGAGCCGCGCAGAAGTAGACAATAAACTGCGGCCACAAGAAATTGCTGATGTAATTGTGTCTCAACTAAAAATGGACGAACGGGGATTTGTACCCGAAGTGACCGTTTGGGCAACCAACCCTTGGTGAAATACGAGATTCACACAACGCAACCTTATATTTGATAGCATTACAACTAACCAAAATAATATGACCAACATTTTTACGCTCGCCTCCATCATCCTTATCTTCTCATTCACCCAATCGTTCGGGCAACCAAGCTCGGTAACCGTTGGCAGCACAACATTGGATGTGAGAGTTGTAATTGAGGGCAATAACCAAAGCAATGGAATCGATATCCCATGGGAAATTCAATGGGGATCAGACGGCCATATTTGGATGACCGAACGATTTGGTAGAGTGAGCCGATTAAACCCGGTAACAGGAGCTCGCACAACAATTTTAGACCTTACCAGCAGTGTTTATGCTAGCTCAGAATCAGGTCTTCTGGGCCTACAGCTACATCCCGATTTCGAAAACACACCTCAGGTTTTTCTTGCTTACACTTATATCAATAGTGGTATTAAAGAGAGAATTGTGCGTTACAACTACAATAGCACGTCCGGCTTGTTAGAAAACCCTTTTACTCTGATTGAGGGGATCAATGGAAACACAACCCATATCGGCTGTCGCTTACTCATTCTTCCAGAAGACAATACACTACTGGCTACAACGGGTGATTATCAGACTCAGTCTTCCGCCCAGGACGATAATTCGTTAAGCGGTAAGATTCTCAGAATGAATCTTGATGGGAGCATCCCAGAGGATAACCCTTTCGGTTCATCAAGCTACGTTTATAGCAAAGGCCACAGAAATGCCCAAGGTTTGTTGGTTGCACCCGATGGTAACATTTATAGCTCAGAGCATGGTCCATCAAGCAACGATGAGTTCAATCTTATTGTTCCTGGAGGAAATTATGGTTGGCCTGATGTGAATGGCTTTTGCAACACATCCTCTGAGATGAGTGCTTGCAACGCTATGTCCAACTATCAAGACCCGATGGTTAATTGGTATAATAGTTCTACCATCGCTCCTTCAGATATTGTTTTGTATGACCATCCCGCCATTCCAGAGTGGCAAGGAAAAATTCTGATGACTGTGTTAAAAACAGAGCATTTGAAGGTGTTGGAGCTCAGCTCTGATGGGTTATCAATTGCCAGTCAGGAAATCATGTTCAATTTAGGTCATGCCAACAATCCCACTTCTTCATCTTCATCAACCTATAATAATGGGTCTTTTGACCGATTACGGGACATCTGTGTTTCCCCTGACGGACGTGTGTTTTTGGCCACCAGTGGGTCATCTTGGGGAACAAGCGGAACCTTCACAAATACAATCTTAGAATTGAAAAACTCCGCATATATAGCAACAGGAATTGTTGATGCAAACCGCACAGAGCAGACTCAAATTTTCCCAAATCCAAATACCGGAAATATGAACCTTGTGTTTGATAAAAAACTTGTTGGTGGCAATTTCACCGTTACTGACAGAATTGGAAAAACCGTTTATTCAGGTCAAGTAAATACGGTGCAGCAAGGGTTGAACCTTTCAAACTTGGCATCGGGTTTGTATTTCCTGCAAGCCCGAAGCGATAATTACGTTTCAAACGAACGAATTCTAATTACTGAATGAGATTTTTATTGCTTGGTTTTCTACTTACATTTTCCACCTCCATCTTAGGTCAGGTTAATAATCCTGAATTTGATAAGATTGCAAAGAAGTTTGAAAAAGGAGGCTGGGAATCGGCTTTGGAATCTGCAGAATCGCTGATAGACAATGACAAGTATAGAAAACAACCAGAGCCTTATTTGTGGGCCTCAATGTGTTTCTATGAAATTCATCAGTCGGATGATGAAAAACTCCAATCACGATTTAAATCTGCTTTGGGTGATGCGTTAAAATATGCTGGGAAGGCTGTTTCAAAAGACAAGAACGGAGACATCGTTCAGGACAATCAGGATTTTTTTGACACCATGAAAAAGGAAGGGATTGCTTACGCGCAGGAGCGTGAAAGTGAGGACGATTTTCGCAAGGTGCAATACACGTATAAACAGATTCTGAAGTTTGCCCCAAATGACCCATACGTGCAATTCGCGAAAGGTGTCACCGACATTCGGATGAGCTCTATGTATGAAGCGGAACGCGAAATAAAGGCGAGTTTCCCAATTTTGACGGAGAATTACCGCAATTTGGAATATCAGCCAGACCCGATCAGTTCGCCTTTATTGAAACCGGCCGTTGTCTATTATATAGACCATTTAATCGGAAGTAATCATGCCGATTCGGCCAAAACCGTGCTTCTGTCAGCGAGGGTGTTTTTCCCTCTTGATGAAGAAATCAAACAAAAGCTAAGAGACCTGTAGTTAGGGGCTTTGAGCTACTCGCCCAACATGCCTTTAATCATATCGTTAGTCTCGGTACTCTTCACCGTTTCTATAATGGTTGAGATTCTTGAAACCATTGATTTTGCATCTTCAGATTCCTGTGCCTCGGCAGATTGGCGAAGACCCATCAAAACTTGAAGTGAAGACAATCGCATCCACCAAGCTCCTTCATTAAGGGCTAAATTTTCTAGCAAATCCAATCCTTTCAACTGCGTTGTGATGTCCTGCTTCATCAGGTATTTCCCAAAAATTTGAACGTAAACATATTTGTTGTTTGGATCTGAAATCTTGTCAATACCATTCACAAAGAAGTCCATTTGCTCCGCTGTTCCATTCTGAGAATAAAGCGAAGCGATAGAAGAAATAAGTGAGCCACTTGCATCTGCCTCAGCACCTTTTGCTAAAGACAACGCTTTCGTCTCATCGTAAGAAGCAATCGCCTTCAAAGTCGAACCAAGAACCATGTAAGATTGATCTTTCATCGCTCCTTCAATTACAGCTTGCACGTTTACATCAGAACCAAATTGCTCTGATAATGCCGTAATGGCTTCTGCACGAACAATTGACTTGGTGTCTTTTTGCGCCATCCAAATGAGCTTATTTTTAAGAAGAGAAGTATCAGCAACTGCTTTCCCTTTCAAAGATGTTAAGGCTTTTCTTCTTGTGCCCCAATATTCATCTTCCAAAGTGTTCAGAATAGCGTCAATCGCATCTGAATTTTGGGTTGATTTCAGACCGTTCATCGCCTCAACCTTATCCAGGAAAAGTGGTGCATACTTCAGCATGAAAATGTATTCCTCTTCAGAAAGCGTTTCTGATTTTGTACCGAGTAGCATTTGCTCCGCGTCCACTTTTACCAAAGATGGTTTTCCCAGTACATCAAACTCAAAAGTTTGCTCTTTATCTGTTAAGTCAATTCTCTGGCGGTTAACCGCGCCACCGAAATAAACATCCACATCCATCGGAATTCTGTACAATGGAAATTCTTCCAAATCTTGTGTTTGATTGATGCTTACGCTATACTTTTTGGTTTCCTCGTTGTAAGCATGAGTGATTTCCAACGTTGGGTAACCTTTGTCTAAGAACCATTGGTTGAAGAACCAGTTGAGGTCAAAACCCGTCACTTTTTCCATTGCCAAACGCAATTGGTGTATTTCTACAGATTGGAACTTGTTCTCATTCAGGTAAAGGTTAAGCCCTTTATAGAAAGCCTCATCTCCAAGGGTTTTGCGAAGCATGTGAAGAATACGACCTCCCTTATTATAAGAGTGTGCATCAAACATATCTTCCTTATTGTCATAGAAGTACCGAATCATATCTACGTGACCCGTTTGTGCTACAGAAGCAATGTACTGGCGCATTTGCTCATCTCCGTGCTTGTCGGCCTCATCCCGCCCATGTCGGTGTTCCAACCACATGTATTCTCCGTAGGTAGCAAATGATTCGTTAAGCGGAAGATTACTCCAGCTTTCGCACGTAACTAAATCACCAAACCAATGATGAAAAAGCTCGTGAGCAATAATTTTCTCATTGTCCGAATCAATCAACTCACGCTCTGTTCTGTGAAGGAACTCGCCATGAATTGTAGCCGTAGTGTTTTCCATTGCTCCAGAAACGTAATCGCGAACAACTATCTGGCTGTATTTCTCCCAAGCGTAAGGGAAATCCAACACATCTGAATAAAAATCGAGCATCTTCGGAGTTTCACCGAAAATAGCTTTCGCGTGTGGCTCAAAAGCTGGTTCAACGTAGTAATCCACATCAATTCCTTTCCATTTGTCTTTTACAACAGCAAACTCGCCAATTGCCATCATGGCCAAATAAGGCGCGTGTGGCTTAGTCTGTTTCCATTGGTCGGTTCTAGTTCCGTCACCGTTTGGGCGAGAGCTTACTAGAAGGCCGTTTGAAAGTGTTACATAACTACTGTCAACCGTAATCTTGATATCCTGTGTCATGTTCTCGTTAGGAGAATCGATGGTTGGAAACCAGCAAGAACTTGATTCCGTTTCTCCTTGCGTCCAAATCTGCTTTGGCTTGTCTTTGTCTTCTCCGTTAGCGTTGATGAAATAAAGCCCTTTTGCATCCGTGATGGCTGCACTTCCTTCGGCTTCTAATTCCTCAGGCTTAGCAACATAATCAATCCAAATAACCAGCGATTCGTTGCGGGTATACTCTTTATCCAGCTCGATGTAAATCTTCTCCTTATCATACGTGTATTTGAGTGATTGCAGTTGTCCGTCCTTCTTCAAACTCACCGCACGTAAATCAAATCCTTTTGCATCCAGCACCAATTGGTTGGTTGCGTAGAAATATGGCTTCAATGTCAACTCGGCCTTTCCAGAGAGTTGTTGCTTCTCCCAATCAAAACGCACATCCAGTGTGGTGTGTACAAGGTCAAACGTTCTGGTGTTTGAGGCTTGATAATCCAGTACTTCCACCTCAACCACTTCTTCTTCTGAAGTATCGGAAGCCACGGCAGTAGTTCCTTTCTGTGTTTTACACGCACTAAAACCGATGCTCAATGCAAGTAATCCGATGATCCAACTATTATTCTGGGTAAGAATTCTCATTCTATTCTTTTCTTTGATTTTTAAACGGGGCGCAAAAATAGGTTTATAGCTGCTCAACACAACCGTAATTAGCGATTTTTAAAAGATGGACAAACGTGTAAAGGTTTCAGGATCAGAGTTTTTGGTGGAATTTGAAGGGGACAGCAAGGAAAACGGAACGCTTAACGGCAAACCATTTGCTTGGGATGTGAGCAAAATTTCCGACAACATTTATCACGTTATCAAAGACCATCGCTCTTACAATGTGGAGATTTTACCAGAAGTTGATGGCAAAAGACCGATTAAAGTAAATGGCAACATTTACCACACAGAAACCATCAACAAGTTTGATGAGCTCCTAAAAAGCCTAGGTATGGAAAAAGGCGGGTCAGGAAAAGTGAACGAGCTAAAAGCTCCAATGCCTGGCCTTGTTCTAGAAATCAATGTAAAACCAGGAGACGAACTCAAAAAAGGAGACCGCGTGTTGGTGTTAGAAGCCATGAAAATGGAAAACGTCATCAAAGCCCCAACGGATGCAACCGTAGCATCAATTGAAATAGAAAAAGGAAAAACGGTAGATAAGAATCAGGTAATGATTCGCTTCGCTTAGTCGTTTACCAAAGAAATATCGAACTGAACAAGATCGATGAAATCCTGAACGCGGTCATCAATCTGATCCTGAGTTAAATCAACCAAGCTTTCTGTTCCGAATTTCCCAACGCAAAATGAAGCCATTGCAGAACCAAAAATGATAGCTCTCTTCATGTTTTCGAAAGAGATATCTCTTGTACTAGCCAAGTAACCGATAAACCCACCGGCAAAACTATCGCCAGCTCCAGTTGGATCAAAAACCTCTTCTAATGGAAGCGCTGGCGCGAAGAAGACAGATTCCTTATTAAACAACAAAGCCCCGTGTTCTCCTTTCTTTATCACTAGAAATTCAGGTCCCATTTCAAGTATTTTCTGAGCTGCCTTAACCAAAGAGTACTCTCCAGACAGCTGCCGAGCCTCTTCATCATTAATAGTCAGAACATCAATCTTCTTGATGACTTCTTTCAACTCATCTAAAGCAATGTCCATCCAAAAATTCATTGTATCCAACACAATCAACTTCGGACGATTCTTCAACTGATTGATAACAGACATCTGCACCGCAGGCGTCAAGTTTCCAAGCATCAAGAATTCGCAATCTTGGTATTCGTCCAGTACAACTGGCTCAAAATCTGCCAAAACGTTCAACTCAGTCGCGAGGGTATCGCGCGTATTCATATCGTTGTGGTACTTACCGCTCCAGAAAAAAGTC